>OMFP01000015.1_pt1 | contig 116939 bp, 103 predicted proteins | sample 1674221 | NCBI WGS metagenome assembly OMFP01 (sample SAMEA103958152, study PRJEB25191) | human gut metagenome | biome: human-associated habitat [ENVO:00009003]; feature: intestine environment [ENVO:2100002]; material: feces | place: Germany | collected 2013/2015
GGGCGTGGACCTGCATGTGCTGGCCTGGGCGCTGTCTATGGGCACGGACCTGGGCGGCAGCGCCACGCCCATCGGCGCCTCCGCCAATGTGGTGGGCACGTCCGTGGCCGCCAAGAACGGCCATCCCGTCACCTGGGGCAAGTATTGCCGCTACTGCGCGCCGGCCACCATCATGGTGATGGCGGTGTCCATGGTGTGCATTGTGGTGCGGTACATGTGAATCAAAAGGACCTCCGGCTGGGCCGGGGGTCCTTTATCGCAATCAAGGAAAATCACTGCAGCCACAGCGGCGGCACTCATCATGGACATATCCGCAATAGCGGAAGGGGTTGTATTTTCTCCGATACCATCCACATGGGAGCCGTCAACGGAAGCTCTGCGCGATATACTTTTCGTATGCCAAACACCTTCCCTATTTCCGAGTCACCATTTCAGCAGTCATCAGAGTCCTCACTGCACGAAGCCTCATCTCCTCGCCGCAGACGATCAAAATACATGCGTTCTTCAAGGGACAGCATGGAGAAAAATAATATGTGAGGCCAACGGTAGATTGCCATTTCCAGCTGAAGTGCTCCGCCAGCCACCGTCCGAATCGGTATGGTGCTGCAAACCATCAACATGAAAATTCCTCCTTCACACTCGTCGAACCCAGGGCACACATCTATTACTTTGAACTTTTCCCATGGGTAAAGGTGACGAAAAATACCGAGAAAAATGACTGTGATTCCCTTAGTAGACACGATGTATGTTCGGCTGAGCGCAATAATATGTGCAAAAAGCATTCCGTCCGTCACAGCAATTATGCCAATAGCTGTGACGGAGTCAATCGCTATGGGTATAGGAGGCTGAAAAACACGGAAAAAGCCGGTAAAGTATTTGTGGTTAATATATACGAACAGTGCTACCGCCATTAGCGAAGTTACGTGCATTCTGTAGTCCGAAATGTATAAAACATTTTTATCTGGCTCCTTCATACGGTCATCCTCCTCATTGGTCCCATATTTCGACCTTATACCATATACAACACCGCAGCGTTCGTTTTGCAACCACTTTTTTGCAATTTGGGAGGAATTGGAACATATCACAAAAACAGGGTAAGTTTTTGAGCATCATGCCCGAATAGTAAAACTGCGGTGTGCAATCGGATTTGTGCAGGACAGATCCCCGTCAGTCCATTGTTGTGACCATTTATTATCGCAGTTGTACGATGGATGCTTATCAAAACCTTATCAGCAGTGATAAGCGCTGGGATGAATGATACAATTCGGGAACGACTTTTATCGCAAGCCAAGATCGACCGCTAATCCATCAAGGTAATCAATATGTCCGTGACTTGCTCCGTATAAGGTTACATATCCGTCTTTTTCAGCGGTTATATCCTGGCCCATAAAAACGACTCGTTCCCCTTTTTTCAGATATTGTCTGTGTCCGTTTTTCACCCGGTTATTGTAATCCTCCACTGCGGATTGATAATAGCTCTCAAACAGCTGCTTTGCTTTTTCGATGCTGCCGAGATGTCCGTATATCATGCACTCTTCCAGGGCTATAAGACGAGACGACATGTTGTCCAACAGAGGATATTCCCTCCTGTGCTGCAGAATGGCCTCCCGGCTGCTTAAAACCTCAAAAGCCGGTAAAACATGCTGATCTATTTCGTCCATGATATTCTTTGTGATCCGGTCTGTTTTCGCGCGAAGGTCATACCAGGTTTCCTGTTTACCGCTTACTGTTCCCAGGCGGGAGCGAATGGTGCAGTCATAATCGTGATAGTATTTTTTCTTTTCCGCTTTTGGCTGAAAAACTCGATCAGAGCATTCCGGAATACGAATGCCTACATTTACACACAGCAGTCCGCCCATACCGTGCGCGGGCATACCGCTTTGAAAATGAATCACCTGTGAAATATCCTCCGAGACGAAGCGGTGAAGCGTTCTGCCATACTTTTTGAACCCATACGGTCTGACATGAACATATACCGCCGCCTCAATTTCGTCGACGATTTGAGTTGTATTGATTTCTGTTCCCTTTTGCAGAAAATCAAACATATCGGTGCCCTCCTCTTGCTCGCCAAGCAGAAACGCACTCTAAACTTTTTTATATAGAGCATTTGATTCCATTTGACTTTGTTTGATACCTGTTATCCCGATCCTATGTGGTATCCGACTTTCTGCTATCAAAAAGCTATCAGGAGACGCTATCAATAGCTGATGTTTGTGATATGGAATGTGTATAGTATACTATAACCTGGAACTACAATCTAGGGTTTCCTTTTCGCGATTACCCCCAATGCTTAAGGCATTGAATAACAGAATGCTGGACACCAGCGCGATTTTCATTGACGGCACCCACATCAAGGCCAGCGCGAATAAGAAAAAGCTCCAGAAGGAACAAGTTGCGAAGGCGGCCAAGGTTTATTCCGGGCAGCTGCGCAGAGAAGTCAACGCGGAACGGGAAAAGCTCGGGAAAAAGCCCATTGAAGAGGATGAGTGGAAGTAACTGCCGGAAACATCCATGACAGTGTGGCGTGGGACAGGCTGAAGCTGCCCTGCTTTGTACGCAGGGCAGCTTGAATATTCTTAGTAATGTTGCAGCAGGCGATTTTCGCAACTGCGTATCGCCGGTTCCTCTACGCCATTTTTACGCCATTTCTGCGTGGGGATGCGTAGGGGAATAGAAACTTATATGTTTTGACTTCAACCGAAAATGCCTGTCCTATCAAGCTTTGTCGGCATTTGTGCGTTTGCGGAGACTTACAGAAACAGGCTCGCTTTCGACGATACCCAGCTTCATAAGGTGAGCCTCCTTTGTATTTCTGTCCGGCGCAGGGGGCCGGGGAAGTTGTTTCTCAACTTGATATAATACCATTTTTTGCGTGGAAACGCAAGGGCGGGCGCAAAAAAGTGCGCCGCCTTTCGCACGAAAGGCGGCGCAGCCATATGTGTTATGCCAGGAAGCCCTTGAGGATCGTCTCCTCCGCCTGTTCGGGGGTCAGGCCGAGGGTCTCCAGCTTCAGCAGCTGGTCGCCGGCGATCTTGCCGATGGCGGCCTCGTGGATCAGTTGGGCGTCGGGACAGTTGGCGGTGATGGCCGGGACGGACTCGATGCGGGCGTCGCCCATGATGATGCTGTCGCACTGAACGTGGCCAAAGCACTGGGCGTTGCCCACCATCACCGGGTGGAAGATCTGGTGGGAACGGTCCTGGGCCACACTGCGGGAGATGACGCGGCCGCGGGCGTCGTGGCCGTTGAGCTCGATACGCATATCGCTCTCGGCCTCCTGAGCGCCGTGGGTCAGCAGGCGCTCGGTGACCACCACCTCGCTGCCGGCTTCGCAGAAGAAGTCCGTCTCGCGCTTGGTGGAGTCGATGCCGCGGATCTGGATCGTCTCCATCTGCATGGTGGAGTTCTCGCCCAGGTAGACCACGGTCTTGGGGTTCATGATGTTGCCGCCGGTCTGGCCGGGGTCTTTCTCGCCGAAGTGCTTTTCCACATAGCGGACCTTGGAATTTTTGCCGATGTGGAAGGTGTGGATGCCGTCGTGGCGGCTTTCGTCACAGCCGGAGTTGTGGATGCCGCAGCCGGCGATAATGTCCACGTCGCAGTCGTCGCCCACGTAGAAGTCGTTATAGACCAGCTCGCTGAGGCCGCTGTGGCTGATGATGACGGGGATGTAGCATTTCTCACCCTTGGTGCCGGGCTTGATGCGGATGTCAATGCCGGACTTTCCGTCGCTGCGGGGATCGATAGCAATGTGCTCGGTGGACTGACGGGCCTCGCAGCCGGAGTCCTTGCGGATATTGAAGGCGCCCACGGGCTTGCCGGTCAGATCGGCGATCTTTTCCAGCAAAGCGGCGTCGATATCGGTGATCATTGCGCGCCCTCCTTTCTCTCCAGTACGGGACAGCTGCCCAGCGTGTCGGCCAGGATCAGGGGGAAGATCTCCTCCGTGGTGCCGCGGTGTGCGATCTGGCCGCCGGCGATGACGACGATCTCGTCGGCCAGCTTGATGATGCGCTCCTGATGGGAGATGATGACCATGGTGGCCGCGCCCTCCCGGTGGATCTGCTCGAAGGTCTCGGTCAGCCGGGCGAAGGACCACAGGTCGATGCCGGCCTCCGGCTCATCGAAGATCATCAGCTGGCCGCGGCGGGCCAGGATGGTGGCGATCTCGATGCGCTTGACCTCGCCGCCGGACAGAGACACGTCCACCTCGCGGTCCAGGTAGTCGTTGGCGCAGAGGCCAACCTTGGTAAGATAGGCGCAGCACTTGTCCTTGCTGAGCTTGTCCTCGCCCGCCGCCAGAAGCAGCAGGTCGTGGACGGTGATGCCCTTGAAGCGGGGCGGCTGCTGGAAGCCGTAGCTGATGCCGCGCTTGGCGCGCTCGGTGATGGACAGGTCCGTCACGTCCTCGCCGTTGTACAGCACGCGGCCGGAGGTGGGCTGCACCAGGCCCATGATGACCTTGGCCAGGGTGGTCTTGCCGCCGCCGTTGGGGCCGGTGAAGACGACCAGCTTATGGTCGGGGATGGTGATGGATACGTTTTTCAGGATGTCCTGCTCCCCCTCGGGGGTGGACACCCGGTAGCAGATATTCTGCAATTCCAGCATGGGATGGTTCTCCCTTCTCTGAACGTTTGTATTGTGGCTGTTCACACCATCAAAGTGGTGGGCAGGTTCCGTAACCATATTAGTGTAACAGATTTCGGCAGGAAATGCAATATGTTTCCGCCCATGGCGCACATCGGGCCGCGGCACCACATAGTATAGACAGAAAAGGAGGCGTTCAGTATGGAGCCATCACCGTTGGTATACGATACCGCCGCCGCGGCGGCGGTGTGGCAGAGGGTGGGGCCGGCGCTGCCGGCCTATGACGCGGCACCGTGTCCCGCGGGGGCCTGCTGCCCGCTGCCGCGGCGGGAGACGGACAGCGAGGCGATGCTGGGCGGGCTGATCGCCGAGGGCGCGGCGTTGTATGCCTGCTGCCGCCGGTGTGCCGTCCGTGCGCCCCGGCAGAGCCGGCAGGCGCTGGAACAGCTGGCCCGGGAGGAGCAGCGGGCGGTGCGGGCCCTGCTGGCGGCATATTTTCTGCATACGGGCCGATGGCGGCAGCCGCCCGCGCCGGCGGCAGGGGTACGGGAGACGTGGCTGGCGGCCCTGCGGCGGGTGTATGTGGGCGAGGCGGTGGTGCAGCGGGGCTGCGCCGATCTGGCGGCGCGCATGGAGGACGGCTGCCTGCGGCAGCTGCTGGCGGCGGAGGCGGATCGCGCGGCGGAACGGGGAAAACGGCTGGCAAACTTGTTGGAAAAAGCCTTGACAACGGAGAATAACCTGCTAAAATGGTAGGCAAATAGGAGAAGGGGCGCGCCGCACCGGGCGCGCCAAATTCCGGAAGAGCATCAAGGGGGCGGGCGGCGCCCGTCTCTGGTATACAAAGGAGGCTTTACCCATGAAAGAATGTATCTCCCGCGAGGCGGCGCTGGCGGCGCTGAAAACGTACAACAAGGAGCCGTTCCACATTCTCCACGGTTTGACGGTGGAGGGCGTTATGCGCTGGTACGCCAATGAGCTGGGCTATGGCGAGGACGCGGATTTCTGGGCCACGGTGGGTCTGCTGCACGACATCGACTTTGAGATGTGGCCGGAGCAGCACTGCCGGAAGGCACCGGAACTGCTGAAGAAGGCGGGGTGCTCCGACGAGTTTATCCACGCGGTCTGTTCCCACGGCTACGGCCTGTGCTGCGATGTGGAGCCCACCCACGAGATGGAGAAGGTGCTGTTTGCCGCCGACGAGCTGACGGGCTTGGTCGGCGCGGCCGCCCGTATGCGCCCCAGCAAGAGCGTGATGGACATGGAGGTCAGCAGCCTGAAGAAGAAGTATAAGGACAAGAAGTTTGCCGCCGGCTGCTCCCGGGATGTGATCAACACCGGTGCGGAGCGCTTGGGCTGGACCATCGAGGAGCTGATGGAAAAGACCATCCTGGCTATGCGCAGCTGCGAGGAGAGCGTCAACAAGGAGATGGAGACGCTGGCCTGAGCACATACATCGAAAAGAACACCCTGCGTGAATACACGGGGTGTTCTTTTTTACGAATTATACGGAGAGTTGTTGGATATTGTGGAGGGGCGGAGGGGTTTTACGCCGCTGCGCGGCTACACCTCATCCGCCCCCTTCGGGGGCACCTGTCTCCCTGCGGGTCGGTCGGTCCGCGGATCTGACAGGCCACCGGCCTGTCATTCAACACCGCGGACCCCTCAAGGGGAAGGCTTACGGGGGTGCGCCCTCGGGGGGGAAGGCTGACGGGGTGCAGGGGGAGAAAAAAGGGAAGCACCCGGGCGGGTGCTTCCCTGTATGTTATTCGATGGCGATGATGTAGTAGTACACCGGCTGGCCGCCGGGAAGGGCGGCGACCTCGGCATCGGGGCAGATCGTCTCGAACACCTCGGCGGCGCGGGCGGCGTCATCCTCGGTGACACCCTGGCCGGAGTAGACGGTGACGAACTCGGCGTTCTTATCGGCGGCTACGTGAGCCAGCTTATCCAGCAGTACGTCCAGGCTGCGGTCGGTGCCCAGGAGCTTGCCGTCGCACAGGGCCAGATAGTCGCCCTCGTTGATGGCGAAGCCGTCAAAGTCGGAGTTGCGGGCGGCGTAGGTGATCTGGGCGGTGGTGACGTTGGCGGCGGCCTCGGTCATGGCGGCCAGGATAGCCTGGGGGTCGTCGTTGTCCGGGTCCACGGCCATCATGGCGGAGATGCCCTGGGGCACGGTGGCGGTGGGCACCACGATGACCTGCTTTTCCGTCAGGCCCACGCACTGCTGGGCGGCCATGATGATGTTCTTATTGTTGGGCAGGATGAACACGATCTCGCTGGGGGTGCGGTTGACCTCCTGCAGGATGGCTTCGGTGGAGGGGTTCATGGTCTGCCCGCCGGAGACGATGCGGTCCACGGTCAGGTCGCGGAACACGGCCTCGAGACCCTCGCCGGCGCAGACGGCCAGGAAACCGTAGCGCTTTTCCGGCGCGGCCACAGCAGCCTCGCCGCGCTCCAGCTCGGCCTCGACGGCGTCCAGATCGTCGGTGGACTGGGCCTTCTTGCCGGCGGCCAGGTCGGCGGCCTGGGTACGCATATTCTCGATCTTGGCCAGCTCCAGCGTGCCGTATTTCTGGGCCTCGTTCAGGGCGTCGCCGGGGGTGTCGGTGTGGACGTGGACCTTGAAGGCCTCGTCATCCTCACCAATGACCAGGCTGTCGCCGATGCTGTTCAGATAGGTACGCAGGCCGTCCAGGGGCTTGTCGGAGGTCTTGCGGACGATGAACACGGTGTCGAAGGCGAAGGTAATGTCCTCGTCGCCGATGGCGGCGAAGTCCGCCTTCTCCTCGGCAGTATCGGCCACCTCAGGCACGGGCTCACCCCGCAGGGCGCGGAGCATACCCTCCAGAATGATGAGGTAGCCCTTGCCGCCGGCGTCCACTACGCCGGCCTTTTTCAGCACGGGGTTCATCTCGATGGTCTCCGCCAGGGTGGTGTAGCCGGTCTTGATGGCCTCGTCCAGTACGAACTCGGCGTCGTTCTTCTCGCCGGCGGCCTCCAGCGCACGCTGGGCGGCCAGGCGGGAGACGGTGAGGACCGTGCCCTCGGCGGGCTTCATCACCGCGCCGTAGGCAGTGGAAACGCCCTCCTGCATGGCCTCGGCCAGCAGGGCGCCGTCGGCGGTGTCATGGCCCTTGAGGACCTTGCTCATGCCGCGGAACAGCAGGGACAAAATGACGCCGGAGTTGCCCCGGGCACCCCGGAGCAGGCCGGAGGCCGTCAGCTTGGCGGCCTCGTCCACGGTGGCGGGCTCGGCCTTGCGGAGCTCGTTCACCGCCGTCTGGATGGTCAGGGACATATTGGTGCCGGTGTCGCCGTCGGGCACCGGAAATACGTTCAGGTCGTTGATGGCCTGTTTCTGCGCGGTGATGCAGGCGGCGCCGAAGGCGACCATCTGCTTGAAGGCGCCGCCGCTGATCTTTTCTGTCATGTCTGTTCTCCTTCCGGGCGCGTCACACGGTGACGGAATCCACGCAGACATTCACCGCTTTGACGGTGACGCCGGTGTTGAGGTTGACCACATACTTGACCTCGCCCATAATGGATCGGCAGACTGTGGCGATGTTGACGCCGTTTTCCACGACGATGTGCAGCTCGATGGACACGGTGCCGTCGTCATTGTACGTGACCTTGACGCCCTTGCTCATGGCCTCGGGCCGCAGGAGATGCACCAGCCCGTCAGTCATGCTGCGCTGGGCCATGCCCTTGACGCCGAAGCAGTTGGTGGCGGCCGCGCCGGTGATGGTGGTGAACACGGCGTCGCTGATGGTGATCTCGCCGTTTTCGGTGGGGACTTTTATCATAGCGGACTTCCTTTCTGCGGAAATGGCATAATAACACACGATAATATGGAGTATTATATACTACTTTCTCCGGGATTACAATAGAGATTTTACCGGGGCGGCATATGGGCAGGTTTCCCGCGCGGCTTTGGAGGCGCGGCGAAGAAAGGGAGCGCCCCGCGGGGCGCTCCCTTGTGCGTTACTGCTTGTAGGGCACGTGCCAGATGGTGTCGGCGTACTGGGAGATGGCCCGGTCGGCAGCGAAGACGCCGCTGCGGGCGATGTTGGTGAGGCTCATGCGGTTCCACGTCTCCCGGTCGCGGTAGGTGTGGCGCATCCGGGATTCGGCCTCGCAGTAGGCGGCGAAGTCGGCCAGGACCATGTACTGGTCCGCCTGACCGTCCATGCCGGTGACCAGCCGCTGGAACAGGTCCTCGTAGGTAACGCCGTCCCGGAAGCCTACCTTCAGCTGGTCCAGCACGCGGCGCAGCACCGGGTCGCGCTGGTAGAGCAGGTTGGGGTCGTAGGTGTGGCGCAGGTGCTCCACCTCATCGGCATGAAGGCCGAAGAGGAACATATTGTCGTCGCCCAGCAGGTCGTGCATTTCCACGTTGGCACCGTCCAGGGTGCCGACGGTCAGCGCGCCGTTCATCATGAACTTCATGTTGCCGGTGCCGCTGGCCTCCTTGCCGGCGGTGGAGATCTGCTGACTGACCTCGCTGGCGGGCATGAGGACCTCGGCCAGGGAGACGCGGTAGTTCTCCAGGAACACCACCTGGAGCCGATCTTTGCACAGCGGGTCGCTGTTGATCTGGTCGGCCAGGGAGTTGATGAGGTGGATGATGCGCTTGGCCACGGCGTAGCCCGGGGCGGCCTTGGCGCCGAACAGGAACGTCTGGGGCGGGAGGTCCAGGCTGGGGTCATCCTGCAGGCGCTGGTACAGGTAGATGATCTGCAGGGCGTTCAGCAGCTGGCGCTTGTACTCGTGCAGGCGCTTTACCTGCACATCGAAGATGGCGTCGGTGTTCAGCACCACACCCTGGTGCTTCCTGGCGAAGGCAGCAAAGGCAAGCTTGTTCTGATGCTTGATGTCCTCCAGACGCTGAAGGACCGCCTTGTCACCGGCGTAGGCCTCCAGCTTTTTCAGTTCCTGCGGATGGGTGAGATAGCCCTCGCCGATCAGGTCACGGAGCAGTCCGTCCAGACCGGGGTTGATCTGGGGCACCCAGCGGCGGTGGTCGATGCCGTTGGTGACGTTCTTGAACTTGTCTGGCATCATCTGGCAGGCGTCCTTGAACAGGTCCTTCCGCAAAATCTCGGAGTGCAGGGCGCTGACGCCGTTGACGGCCATGCTGCCGGCGATGCACAGGTTGGCCATGCGGACGCCGCCGTCCCAGATAATGGCCAGCTTGGCGGTCTTGGCGGGATCGTGGAAGAAGTCCTCCACCTGCTGCTGCCAGCGGCGGGAGATCTCCTGCAATATCTGCCACACGCGGGGCAGCAGCGTTTCGAACAGCTGCTGCGGCCAGACCTCAAGGGCCTCGGAAAGCACGGTGTGATTGGTGTAGGCCACGCAGTGGGTGGTGATGTGCCAGGCCTCGTCCCAGCCCATGCCGGCATCGTCGATGAGGATACGCATCAGCTCCGGGATCACCAGCGTGGGGTGGGTATCGTTGATCTGGATGACATTCTTCTCATGGAAGTTCCTGAGGGTACCGTACTGCTGGATGTGCTTGCGGGTGATGGACTGAATGGTGGCGGACACGAAGAAATACTGCTGCTTCAGCCGCAGGGACTTGCCCTCGTAGTGGTTGTCCTCGGGGTAGAGCACCTGACTGATGGCGTCAGCCATAGCGCGCTCCTCGGCGGCATGGAGGTACTGGCCCTCGCTGAAGAGCTTCATGTCGATGGGCTTGGGGCTGCGGGCCTGCCACAGACGCAGGGTGTTCACATGGTCGGTGTCGTAGCCGGCGATCTCCATGTCGCAGGGGATGGCCAGCACACGGGTGTAGTCCTCATGGACCACCATCAGGTGGTTGTTGTCCCAGCGGGTGCGGACCTTGCCGCCGAAGCGGACCTCCTCGGCCTCCTGCAGCTTGGGCAGCAGCCACGCGTCGCCCAGCTGCATCCAGTCGTCGGGCAGCTCCACCTGCTGGCCCTCCACGATCTTCTGCTTGAAAATGCCCAGCTCATAGCAGATGGAGTAGCCCGTCGCCGGGATCTCCAGGGTGGTCATGCTGTCCAGATAGCAGGCGGCCAGGCGGCCCAGACCGCCGTTGCCCAGACCGGCGTCCGGCTCCATGTCGAAGATGTCCGCCGCTTTGAAGCCCAGCTCGCCGATGGCGGCGGTCAGAGGCTCCAGCAGCGCCAGATTGAAGGCGTTTTTCATCAGGCTGCGGCCCATCAGGAACTCCAGCGACAGGTAGTGGACCTTGCGCTTTTCCTCGTGAGCCGTCTCCTCGCGGGTCTGTACGCCGTGCTCGGCCATGATGTCCCGCAGGACCATGGCGCAGGCCTTCATCATCTCGCCGTCGGTGGCCTGCTGCTCGGTGCAGCCGTAGTTGAGGCGCAGCTTCTGCACGATGGCCTCTTTCAGGGTCTCTTTGTTGTAGGTCATATCGGGTAACTCCTCCTTGGGTCAAAGATTCTCATAAATGTGCCGGTAGGCCGCCGCACTGCGGCCCCAGCTGAAGTCCGCGGTCATGCCACGGTATCGAACGGTGTCGAAGCCTGTCCGGTCGCCCCGGTACAGGCCGGTGGCCTGACCGATGACGGAGAGCATGGCCCCGGTGTCATAGTCGCCGAACAGGTAGCCGGTGCCGTCCTCCTGCCCCACCTGGCAGGAGCGCACGGTGTCCGCCAGACCGCCGGTGCTCCGCACGATGGGCACCGCGCCGTAGCGCATGGCGATCATCTGGCTCAGGCCGCAGGGCTCGCTGCGGGAGGGCATCAGGAACAGGTCCGCGGCGGCATAAATGCGCCTGGACAGGTCCTCGGCGTACAGGATCTGCGCCGACAGGCGTCCGGGGTACTGCCCCGCCTTCCAGCGGAAGAAATCCTCATACCCCCGGTCACCGGTGCCCAGCACCACGAACTGGCAGCCGGTGGCCATGATGCCGTCCATGGCCTGCTGCACGAGATCAAGCCCCTTGTGGCCCACCAGCCGCGTCACCATGGCGATCAGCGGCGTGTCCGGCTCCTGGGCAAGTCCGAGGGCAGCCTGCAGGGATGCCTTGCACACGGCCTTGCCGGCCGGGTCTGCCGCCGTGTAATGCGCCGGAAGCGCCGGGTCGGACGCCGGGTCGTAGGTGACGGTGTCGATGCCGTTGACCACGCCATGCATTTTCCAGCCGATGGCGTCCACCACGCTCTCCAGCCCCTCGGCATAGGCCGGGTCATGGAGTTGGGCGGCGTAGGTGGGGCTGACGGTGGTGACGGCGTCCGCCATGAGCATGGCACCCTTCATCAAATTCACGTCGCCGTCCATGCGGAGGGTGCCGTCGTCGTACCAGCCACGATCCAGACCGAAGAGCTGGTCTACGCTGTCGCTGCCGTAGCGGCCCTGATACTCAATGTTGTGAATGGTGAACACCGTGCGGATATGGCGTATCTCCCACCAGCGGGTGGCCGCGTCCTTGAGATAGATGGGCACCAGCGCCGTCTGCCAGTCGTTGCAGTGGAGGATGTCCGGCATCCAGTCCAGGCTGGGCAGCAGGTCGACGACGGCCTTGCTGAAAAAGGCGAAGCGCTCGCCGTCGTCAAACTCGCCGTACAGGCGGCCGCGGCGGAAGTATTTTTCGTTGTCCACGAAGTACCAGGTCACACCCCGGTCATGGAGGGAGAACAGGCCGCAGTACTCATGCCGCCAGCCCAGGTCCACGTAGATATACCGGCGGAAGGTCATTTTCTCCCGCCACTGGGGGCCGATCTTGTCGTACAGGGGCAGAATGACGGCGGTCTCGACACCCTCCGCCGCCAGGGCGGGGGGGAGGCTGCCGGCCACATCGGCCAGGCCGCCGGTCTTGCAGAAGGGATAGGCCTCGCTGGTCACATACAGCAGCTTCATGGCAGGCTCCTTTCTCTCACACCGTCGCGCCCTTGGCGATGACGATGGGATAGCGCTCGTGGCCCATCAGGGTCACATTCTCGCTGACGGTGACGTATTTGTCGGTGATCACGCCCCGCAGTATGGCACCGCGCTTGACCACCGTGTCCTTGAACAGGATACAGTTTTCCACGCTGGCACCCTTTTCAATACGCACGTTGCGGAACAGCACGCAGTTTTTTACGCTGCCTTGGATGTCGCAGCCGTCGGCGGCCAGGGAGTTGACGCAGCCGCCCTCCGGGTCGATGTAGCTGGAGGGGGAGTCGTTCTCCTTGCCGTATACCGGACGGTCCGGGCAGAACAGGGCGCTGCGGGTGGCGGTATCCAGCAGCTCCATGCTGCGGTCGTAGTAGTTCTGCAGGGTGCTGATATGGGCGGCGTAGCCGTCGTAGACATAGCTTTGCAGATGGAGGCGGCTGCTCATGCCCTGAAGGACATCCCGCCGCAGGCTGTAACGGTTGTGGCTCAGGCACTCCGTCACCAGCTGGATGAGCAGCTCGGTCCGCAGGACAAAGATGTTCAGGCAGCGATAGCCCTCCGGCGTGTGCAGGCCGTAGGCCGTGTCGGTGATGCGGCCCCGGGCGTCCAGCCGGAAGTAGGTATCCTGCCCGTCGCCGGGGACGGCGGTGCAGACGGCGGTGATGTCCGCGCCGGTGTCGATATGGCGGCGGAGCACGTCCTCCAGGGGCGCGTTGATGACCGTGTCGCTGTCGGACAGCACCACGTAGTCCTGACGGATGCTCTTCAGGTAGTTCATCACGCTGCCCAGGGCATCCACGCGGCCGCGGAACTGGCCGTCGCCGCGGTGCTGCTCATTATAGGCGAAGGCCGGCAGCAGCGTCAGACCGCCGAAGTTGCGGCTCAGGTCCCAGCTCTTGCCGCTGCCCAGGTGGTCCAGCAGCGACTGGCACTTGCCGTGCATGATGACGCCCACGTCCGTGACGCCGGCGTTCACCATGCTGGAGAGGATGAAGTCGATGATGCGGTAGTCACCGCCGAAAGGGATGGAGCCGTGGACGCGATTTTCGATGAGCTCCCGCAGGCCGTTTTCCTTGTCGTAGGAGAAGATGATCCCGTGCATTCCGTTCATGGCCGCACCTCCTTGCCGTTTTCGCCCAGCATCATTTTCGGTTCGATGACCGCGCCGTCCGCCACGGAGGTCCGGGGCCCCAGCACGGCGATGCCCCAGTCCTCAAAGGGGACGCTGCCCGGGGCGCCGCCCACCACGGCGTTTCTGCCTACGCGGCAGCCCTCGCCCACGATGGCGTAGGACACCTTCGCGCCTGCCTCGATGACGGCGCCGGGCATGACCACGGAATAGGAGACGGACGCGCCCTCGGCCACGGTGGTGCCGGTGCTGAGGACGGCGTTCTTTACCTCGCCCAGCACGGTGCAGCCCTTGGCCACGGCGCTGTTGCCCACATCGCCCGTTTTACCGATGTAGGTGGGCGGGCAGGTGGGCGTGCGGCCGTAGATGCGCCACTTCTTGTCCAGCAGGTTCAGCCCGGAGCCGGGGGAGAGCATATCCATGTTGGCGTCCCACAGGGAGTCCAGCGTGCCCACGTCCTTCCAGTAGCCCTCGAAGCGGTAGGCGGACATCTTCTCACCGTTTCGCAGCATAGCGGGGATGATGTTTTTTCCGAAGTCGTTGTCGCTGCGGGGGTCAGTCTCATCATCGATGAGGTACTGGCGCAGCTTTTTCCAGGTGAAGATATAGATGCCCATAGAGGCCAGGTTGCTTTTCGGCTCCTTGGGTTTCTCAGCGAACTCGGTGATGTTGTCCTCGCCGTCCACGGCCATGATGCCGAAGCGGCTGGCCTCCTCCCAGGGGACCTCCATGACGGAGATGGTGCAGTCAGCGCCGGTGGCCTTGTGGCGGCGCAGCATCAGGGAGTAGTCCATCTTATAGATGTGGTCGCCGGAGAGCACCAGTACGTACTCCGGGTCGTACAGATCCACGAAGCCGATGTTCTGGTAGATGGCGTTGGCGGTGCCCTTGTACCAGACGGCGCCGCCGGCGCTCTGGTAGGGCGGCAGGATATGTACGCCGCCGTTGACACGGTCCAGCTCCCAGGGCTGGCCGCTGCCGATGTAGGTGTTCAGCTCCAGCGGCCGGTACTGGGTCAGTACGCCCACGGTGTCGATGCCGGAGTTGGTACAGTTGGACAGGGGAAAGTCGATGATGCGGAATTTGCCGCCGAAGGGCACGGCGGGCTTGGCCATGCTGCCGGTGAGCACGTACAGGCGGCTGCCCTGGCCGCCGGCCAGCAGCATCGCCACACACTCTTTTTTCATCCTTGCGTACCTCCTGTGTTCTGTTTTTTCCGGGGGCGTTTTCCCTCCCGGCGCAGCAGCACCGCGCCCAGGGGCGGAATGGTCAGGGAAAGGGAAGTCTCCCGCCCGTGGGAGGGGATCTCGTCCACGTCGATCCGGCTGCCTGCCGGAAGGGCGCAGCCGCTGCCGCCCCAGCAGGCGTCGTCCGTGTTGAACAGTACCTCATACCGCGCCGCTGCCGGCACGCCGAAGCGGTAGTTGTCCCAGGGCACCGGCGCGAAATTCACCGCGCAGATCAGCTCGTGGCCCCTGCGGTCCCGCCGCAGAAACACCAGCACGTTGTTGTGGTTATCATCGGCCACCAGCCATGTAAAGCCGTCCCAGTCCCGGTCGTTTTCCCACAGGCACCGGTTGCGCTTATACAGCCGGTTCAGCTGCCGCAGGCACTCATGGCTGGCCCGGCAGGCGGGATCGTCCAGCAGATACCAGTCCAGCTGGCCGCGGAAGTCCCACTCGTGCCACTGGGGCAGCTCGCTGCCCATGAACAGCAGCTTTTTGCCGGGGTGGCACAGCATATAGGCCCAGAAACTCCTTACACCGGCCAGCTGCCGCCAGTCGTCGCCGGGCATCTTGCCCCGGAGAGAGCCCTTCATGTGGACCACCTCGTCGTGGGACAGGGGCAGGACGTAGTTTTCCGAGAAGGCGTAGACCATGGAGAACGTCACGTCCCGGTGGTGGAACTGGCGGAAGTAGGGGTCCATCTTCAGATAGTGGCACAGGTCGTTCATCCAGCCCATGTTCCACTTCAGGTTGAAGCCCAGACCGCCCTGCTCCGGCGGATAGGTGACCAGCGGCCACGCGGTGGACTCCTCCGCCACCATCAGCGCCGCCGGGTCGGCGGCAAAGGCTGCCCGGTTCAGCTCACGCAGGAAGTCGATGGCCTCCAGGTTCTCCCGGCCGCCGTCCTTGTTGGGACGCCACGCGCCGCCCTGCCGGTCATAGTCCAGATACAGCATGGACGCCACCGCGTCCACCCGCAGCCCGTCGATGTGGTATTCCTTCAACCAGTAGACGGCGGAGGACAGCAGGAATTCCCGGACCTCCGGCTTGCCGAAGTCGAATACACGGGTGCCCCAGCCGGCGTGCTCCCATTTCAGGGGGTCGCCGTACTCGTAGAGGCAGGTGCCGTCAAATTCGATAAGCCCGTGGCTGTCCTTACAGAAGTGGGCGGGCACCCAGTCCAGTATCACGCCCAGTCCCGCCCGGTGCAGGGCATCCACCAGGGCCATGAAGTCGTGGGGCGTGCCGTAGCGGCTGGTGGGGGCGAAGTAGCCGGTGCACTGGTAGCCCCAGCTGTCGTCCAGGGGGTATTCCGTCACCGGCAGCAGCTCTACGAAGTTGTAGCCCATGGCCTTTACATAGGAGGGCAGCTCCTTTGCCAGCTCCACATAGCTCAGGGGAGAGCCGTCCTCGTGGCGCTTCCACGAGCCCAGATGCACCTCGTAGATCAGCAGCTCGCCGTTCACCGGCGGCTTTTCCAGCCGCTGCCGCCGCCAGTCATCGTCCCGCCACTGGTATCCGGACAGGTCGTAGACCTTGCTGTCTGTCCCGGGACGGGTGGCCGCGTGGAAGGCGCAGGGATCGGCCTTCCACACCACCCGGCCGTCCGCGCCGGTGACCACATACTTGTAGGCGTCGTAGACCTTGGCGTTCTCCGCCGCCGTTTCCCACACGCCGGTATCCAGCCGGGTCATGGGCCGGGGCTGCCAGCCGTTGAAGTCCCCGGCCAGCGCTACGGCGCGGGCGTTGGGCGCCCACACGCGGAAGGTGAAGCCCTGCTCCGCCGGGTGTGCGCCGAGGTAGGTGTAGATGTCGTGGGCCGGGTGCCGCGTCATGTGCTCAGCTCCTTTTCTCTCACTCTGCTCGTCTGCTCTATGGTAGCACGCCTGTTCCGTCAAAGGACGCGAAACAGGTCGCTGGTAACGTTACCGACATTGTACCCCATTTTTCCCGTCCCGTCAACAAACAAGGCGCTTTTTGTGCCGCGGCGGGGGCGGAAAAGGGCCGCAAGCACAAAAGGGAAACGCAGGCGCGCTGCGTTTCCCTTTTCGTTTACTCATCCCGCTGCTGCACGGCGCTGCTGCCGTTCAGGCCGAAGTCGTCCGCCACGCTGGCGGTGTCCCGGCGCAGCATGGCCTCCATCACCCGGATATCGCTGTCGATATCCATGGCATCGGTGCGGTACAGCTCGTCCAGCTGGTGCTCGAAGCCCGCCACGATGCTGTCCATGGTCTTTTCGATCTTGGCCTTGGCCTGGCTCAGGTTCTCGCCGCTGACGCCGGCCTCCTCGAAGCTGGCGTAGTTTTCCAGCAGCTTCAGGGTGGTGGGCAGGTAGTAGTTCAGGAACGTGCCGGCGGCGTCACGCTTGGCCTCGTCCTCTTCAATGAGCTTGAAAATACGGCCGGACACCTGCTCCATGCGGTCCAGCTTGGCGCTGATGGCCTCGTCGGCGATGCGGTCGTTCAGCTCGCGGATCTGGGCCAGGATGGCGGCGTAGCCCGCCGGCGCGGGCGCGGTCTGTGCGGGCTGATCCTGCTCCGCCTTGGCGCGGTGGGCGGCATCAAAGTACGCCGTGGCGGCGGCCTGGGACTTGAAGAGCATACCGCTGCCCATGTCGATATAGGCCTCGTCACCCCAGAGGCCCTTTTCCAGCATCAGGTTCACGTCCTTCTCCACCCGGCGGCGGGACACGTCGGCGGCCCGGGCCAGATAGTCCAGGGGCACGGCCTGCTTCTGCCCGACGGTGCGGAGGTAGGTGGCAAAGCGCCGCTGGCGGCGCTTCATGGCGCCGCTGCCCAGCAGCAGGGACGCGCCGCCGGCCATCATGCCCAGGGGATAGAACAGCTGCCGCAGCAGGTCCATCCATTCATGCCATTTGATGGCGTAGCGCAGTTCAAAGTAGTCCACCTGCTGCACCAGGAAAAACACGCCCAGAATACCCAGCACCGCGCCGATGATCTTCATGGTTTTGGCGCCCTTGTCGGAGTAGTTCGGCGTTTCCGTGACCTTGCGCACAGCCTTCTTGGCCGCGGCGGCCTGAGCGGTTCCGGCGGACGTCTTATTGGCGGCGCTGCCCGCCGCTGTCCGCTGCCATGCATCCCGCGCCTGCTGGCGCATTTTCCTGCCGCCGCCCTCGCTGAGCTTGCTCAGCAGCAGGATCAGGCCCACAGGCCAGGCCACGGCAAACATCACCGCGATGAATATCCACGAACCCAGGTCGTTATTGTTCTTTTTCGGCGGCTTCGGCTGAAGACCATTGTTCTCGTCGTATTCGTAGCTCATGCTTCCCCTTCTCCCTTTCCCCGCAGCTTTCGCTTGTTGCCCTTTTCGTCCACGATATAGGTATTCTCCAGCACGCTGCGGGCATTGGCCATTACCGCGTTCAGGTACTCCTGCCGCAGTGCAGCGCGCTCCTCGATCTCCGCGTCTGTCAGCCCCTCGGCCTTGGCCTTGCGGGCCAGCTCGTTGATGCGTGCTATCTTCTTCTCGTCCATAGCTGTTTCTCCCTTATATGTATCGCCGTATGGCCACCGGCAGGCGGCCCTTTTTCGTGGGAGCGCCCACGCTGTCCAATACGCATTTTCCCAGACCGCGGCAGGTGATGGTATCCCCCGCCGACACGGGCTTGTCCGGCTTCACGCAGGTGACATAGTTCACCTGTACGGACCCCTTTTCCACGGCCTCCGCCGCCCGGCCCCGGCTGAGAGAAAATCCCGCCGCCAGCACGTTGTCCAGCCGCAGGGAGGAGACGGTGTCCCGCAGTTCCTTCACCGCCGCATGGGGGACCGCCAGCGCCGAAAGCGGCAGCGGTGTTAGGGTGAGCTTCTCCCGGCCGGCGCTGTCCCAGTTCTGCAGCAGGAAATCCGTCATGGACGGGTCCAGCAGCACCTGACAGCCGCCCTTTTCCACAAGTATATCGCCTATCTTCTCCCGGGTCAATCCCAGAGCCATCAAACTGCCCAAAAAATCCCGGTGGGTCAGGTCGCCGCCGCTGCGGCACGCAGCCCGCACCGCCGCGATCTCCGTGCCGTCCGGCTCCGCCATCCACTCCGGCAGAAACAGCAGCCGCTTTCGCTCCGCGCCGTCATAGCCGCCCCAAAGCACATAGCCCTCCCGGCACCCCAGCGCGTTCAGCAGATGCTGCGCCGCCGCCTGTTCCTGGGGGGAGAGAAAGCCTGTGGCCGTGGGAATGCTCCGCGTGCGGCACTGCTCACACTTATCCCACACGCGGCTCAGCAGCAGCCGTTCCTCCGGGCTGTGGGCGGCTCTGTCCAGCAGTTCTCGTCTGTCCATGTTATGCCTCCAAATTCTGCGTGCGGTACAGTGTGGCGTACACGCCGTTCTTCGCCAGGAGTTCCTGGTGGGAGCCCTGTTCGGCGATGACACCGTCCTGTATCACCAGTATCCGGTCGGCCGAACGAATGGTGGACAGCCGGTGGGCGATGATCAGTGTCGTGCGGCCTCGGGCCAAACGGTCAAAGGCGCCCTGGATGCGGGCTTCCGTCACGCTGTCCAGCGCGGAGGTGGCCTCATCCAGTATCAGAATGGGCGGGGCCTTCAGAAACACCCGGGCGATGGCTACCCGCTGCTTCTGCCCGCCGGAGAGCAGCGCGCCCCGCTCGCCCACATAGGTGTCGAACCCGTCGGGCATGGCGCAGATATCGTCGTAGATCTCCGCCTGCCGCGCCGCCTGCTCTACCTCAGCGTCGGTGGCGTCAGGGCGGCCGTAGCGGATATTTTCGCGGATGGTGTCGGCAAACAGGAACACATCCTGCTGCACGATGCCGATGGCCCGGCGCAGGGAGCGCTGGGTGACGGCGCGGACATCGCGGCCGTCGACGGTGATGCTGCCGCTGTCCACGTCGTAGAACCGGGGCAGCAGCTGGCACAGGGTGGTCTTGCCGCCGCCGGAGGGCCCCACCAGGGCCACCGTCTCGCCGGCGGGGATGTGCAGCGTCACGTTGTGCAGCACCTCGGCCTTTTCGCCGTAGGCAAAGGAGACATCGTTCACGTCCACGCGGCCCTGTACATGTTCGAGGGGCCGCGCGTCCGGCGCATCCTGAATGGACGGCTCGGTGGCCATCAGCTCAATGAAGCGGTGCAGGCCCGCGAAGCCGTTGGAGAACATCTCGGCGAAGTTGGCCAGCTTGCGGATGGGACTGACGAAGGCGGTGACGTATAGGGAGAAGGTGATCAGATCCACATAGTCCATTTTCTCCCCCATGATGAGCCAGCCGCCCACGGCGATCACCGCCACCGGCAATATGCCGGTGCAGAACTCCATCACCGCGTTGAAGCGGCCCATCTCCTTGTGAAAGCCACGCTTGGCGGTCTTGAACACCTCGTTGGCCTCGTCGAACCGCTGCTGCTGGGCTTCTTCGTTGGCAAAGGCCTTGGTGGTCCGCACGCCGGACAGGCCGGACTCGATGGCGGCGTTGATGGTGCCGGTCTTGACCTTGGCAGCCCGGGAGGCGGCGCTCATCTGCCGGCGGCGGCGCAGGGCCATGGTCAGCAGGACAGGCAGCAGCACCAGCAGTACCAGCGCCAGCTCCCAGCGCAGGGTGAACATCACCGCCAGCGCGCCCACGATGGTCACCAGGGAGATGAACAGGTCCTCCGGCCCATGGTGGGCCAGCTCCGTCAGCTCAAACAGGTCACTGGTCAGGCGGCTCATCAGCTGGCCGGTGCGGTTGCGGTCGTAGAAGTCGAAGCCCAGCTCCTGAATGTGGCGGTACAGATCGCGGCGGATATCCGCCTCTACGCGGATGCCGAAGGTGTGGCCCCAGTAGGCCACCACGAAGTACAGCGCCGAGCGCAGCACATAGGCGGCCACCACCACCGCCATGACGATGAAGAATACCCGGAACTGCCGCTGGGGCAGCCAGGTATACATGGCGGCGCGGGACACCAGCGGGAACGCCAGGTCGATGCAGGCGATGAGGAACGCGCAGGACAGGTCCAGGGCGAAGAGCCGCCGGTGGGGTTTGAAGTAGGAGAGGAATATCCGCAGGGGGCTGCGGGTCTGATAATCTTTCGTGGTCATGCTATGCCTCACTCGGTGTTTTTTTGAACATATAGTATAGCACATCGGCACGGCGTTCGCAATAGCACGCAGCGCCCCGGCTTGCGTGTCGGGGCGCTGCGTGTTATAATTGGGCCATGACCTGGCCGATAGGGCCGTCGATGGTGACGGCGGCGCCAAGACCGCTGCCGGCCCCGCCCTTGTTGATGACCGCCAGCTTATGGCCGCGGTAGTACTGTATCAGCCCGGCGGCGGGATAGACCACCAGCGACGTGCCGCCGATGATGAGCACGTCTGCCTGCCGGATATAGTGGATGGCGCGGGCCATCACGTCCTCATCCAGGGACTCCTCATACAGCACCACGTCCGGCTTAATGATGCCGCCGCAGGTGCAGCGGGGAATGCCGCGGCTCTCCGCGATGCGCTCCACACCGTAGAATTTCCCGCAGCGGGTACAGTGGTTCCGCAGCACGCTGCCGTGGAGCTCAAGGACCTCCCGGCTGCCGGCCTTCTGGTGCAGGCCGTCGATGTTCTGGGTGATGACGGCCTTCAGCTTCCCCTGCCGCTCCCATTCCGCCAGCTTGCGGTGGGCGGCGTTGGGCTGGGCGTCCAGGGCCAGCATTTTGGCCCGGTAGAAGTCGTAGAATTCCTCGGTGTGCGTCTCGTAAAATGTGTGGCTGAGCATGGTCTCCGGCGGGTATTTGAATTTCTGGTGATACAGGCCGTCCACACTGCGGAAGTCCGGTATCCCGGACTCGGTGGATACGCCGGCGCCGCCGAAAAACACGATGTTGTCGCTGGCGTCTGTCAGTTCTTTCAGTCTGCGGATGGTGTCGTCCATACTGTCCCTCCATTTCTTTTGTAAGGAGCATACGCTATGAATATTCAGATCTTCGGAAAAAGCAAGTCCTTCGACACGAAAAAGGCGGAGCGCTGGTTCAAGGAGCGCCGCATCAAGTACCAGTACATCGACCTTGTGAGCAAGGGTGTATCGCCGGGGGAGTACCGTTCCATCCGGGCGGCCGTGGGCAGCTTCGACGCGCTGGTGGACAAGGACTGCCGGGCGTATGAGGCGCTGTACATGGCCTATATCACGCCTCAGGCGGCGGAGGAAAAGCTGCTGGAATACCCGGAGCTGTTCGCCGCACCCATTGTCCGCAACGGGAAGCAGGCCACCGTGGGCTATTGCCCGGAGATATGGCAGACGTGGGAATAGGAATAAGGGCTCTCATCCGTGCGCCGCAGGCGCACGGTTTTTTTCGGGCAGCACCGCGGCTTTCACTGTGCGGTGTTGCCCTTAGTCCGTGTAGCTGTGCTCCACCGTGACCACGGCGTAGTAATTGCCGTCCATGGCGCGGACCAGAGCGCGTATCTCCTGCGCTGCCTGGGCCGGGGTCTTGCTGCTGGAGAAGGGCAGCACCGCGTCAAAGATCAGGTTATCGTGGGTGGTGCCCCGCACCACCCGGAAGTCGTGGATGGTCAGGGACGGCTCCACCTGCTTCACCAGCGCCGCCACCTGCTCCCGCAGGCGGGCGATGGACGCGTCGTCCGTGTCCACGGGATCCATGTGGATGACCGCGTGGCAGTGGAGCCTCTCCATCAGTTCCTTTTCAATATTGTCGATCACATCGTGCATGGCCATGATGTCCCCGTGGGCGGGGACCTCCGCGTGGAGGGTGATCATCAGACGGCCGGGGCCGTAGTCGTGGACCACCAGATCGTGTACGCCCAGCACTGTGTCGTTGGAGAGGACGATATCCCGTATCTGCTGCACCAGCGCCGGGTCGGGCGCCTGCCCCAGCAGAGGGGACAGAGTCTCTTTTGCGGCCTTGTAGGCGGAGAACAGGATGAACAGCGCCACCACCAGGCCCACATAGCCGTCCACCGCCAGACCGGTCCATTTGCCGATGAGCATGGCAAGGAGCACCGCCAGGGTGGAGACGGTGTCGGAAAGGCTGTCCGTGGCGGTGGCCTCCATAGCGGCGGACTTGATCTTCCGGCCGACGGCCCGGTTGTACAGCCACATATAGACCTTCACGCACACGGAGGCGGCCATGATGGCGATAGCCATCAGGGAAAAGGTGACGGCCTCCGGATGGAGGATCTTGTCAAAGGAGGACTTGGCCAGCTCCACGCCCATCAGCAGGATCAGGCCCGCTACGATCAGGCCGGATATGTACTCGATGCGGCCGTGGCCAAAGGGGTGGTCGGTGTCCGGCTTTTTGCCCGCCAGACGGAAGCCCAGCAGCGTCACCGCCGAGGAGCCGGCGTCGGACAGGTTGTTGAAGGCGTCCGCCGTGACGGCGATGGAACCGGACAGCTGTCCGGCAAAGAATTTGCCGATGAACAGCAGAATATTCAGTGCGATGCCCACAGCGCCGCACAGTGTGCCGTAGGCGCGGCGGACGGCGGGGGAGGACACGTTGTCCCGGTCAGGAATGAGCCAGCGGCTCAGCAATCGTATCATAGCAGTCGTCTCCTTTCGGCGGGTAGACCCGGCGCTTTGTCAGCCAATAGCACAGAGGGATGGCGTACAGCAGTATCTCGTAGGGGATGGCGGACATGTCCGCGCCCAGCATGGTCAGCGGGATGGACACGGAGATGTTCCAGGGGATCAGCGGCGAGAGGACGATGCCGGAGTTCTCGATGTCAAGGGCCATCTCGCCCCTGCCGTGGCCGCGCTTGGTGTAGTCGTCCTCCAGCAGCTGGTTGCACACCACCGCGCAGGTGGACTGGTTGCAGAACACCATGCTGCACACCACGGAGATCGCCGCGCAGGCGGGGAACCGCCCGGCTCTCCGGGCCAGGCGCTGGGCCAGATGCGCCGCGCCGTTCAGCACGCCCATGCCGCCCAGCAGCCCGGCGTACAGCCCGGCGCTGACGGCCATGATGGTGGCCGAGACCATGGACATCATGCCGCCGCCGGAGAGCACGTCGTGCAGCGCGCCGGGGGCGGGGAGGTAGCCCAGCACCGCATCCCGCAGGGTGGGCAGCAGAGCGCGGCCCTGGGCGAACACCGTCACCAGCAGCGCCGTCAGCGCACTGACGGCCATGGTGGGCCGGATGGGGACCTTGCACAGCGGCAGGATCAGGATCAGCAGCGCCGGGATGGCCGTCCACCAGCTGAGGCTGAAGGTGCCGGACAGCTGGTCCAGCACACCGCTGTCCACCATGGCCAGCGGGTGCGTTACGGACAGGGCGGCGTAGGCCGCGAGGCTGACCAGATAGGGCAGCCAGCCGGTGCGGTGCATCATGTGCAGGTTGTCATAGAGCTTGGTATCGGTGGCGGCGGCCACCAGCGTGGCGCTGGAGGAGGCCGGCGAGCAGCGGTCGCCGAAGTAGGCGCCGGCCACGATGGTCCCCGCCGTGATGGCCACGCTGACGCCGCCGGAGCGGGCCAAGGCCATCAGGATCACGCCCAGGGTGCCCACCACGCCGAAGGACGTGCCCAGGGCGTAGGAGATGAAGCTGGTCAGCAGGAACGTCACCAGCAGGAACAGCTGCGGCGTGATGATACGCAGCCCGTGATAGATGAAGAAGGCGATGGTCCCGGCGCTGCGCCACAGGGCGGTGATGGCGCCGATGAGCATGTAGATCACGATCACGCAGCACATTTTGCGGCCCTGCTCCCAGGCGGCGTCCCACATGGCCCGCACGGTCATCCCGCGGCGCAGGCCCAGGGCGGCGAAGGCTGCTATGCCCACCCATATCGCAAGGATCAGGGACTGGCCCAAAAGGATGCAGAGACCCACTGCGGCCAGAAACAGCAGAAAACAGAAGACAGCGCCCATGTTACCTCCCCGGGATGGTCAGCGTCATGCGGCAGCACAGATCATCCAGGTCGCTGTCGGTGGCGGCGGGAAGGCGCAGGCGTCCCCCGCATTTGGCACAGGTCAGGTCCACCGCGCCGCGGCGCACCTGCATGGTATATTCGTGGCTGCCGCAGGCACAGGCGATACCGTCCCGGGCGGCGATATCCTTCAGCTCGGACAGCACCTCGTACATGATGACGTTGTCGGTGAAGGCCTCGTCGGGGCCGGCCTTTTCCTTGGCCACCCGCAGGGCCAGACCCTCCATGGCCTTTCGCACCTGGGCCTCCTCGCCGATGTAGCAGCACAGCTCCTGTTTTACCGGGCAGGCCAGGCCGATGCCCCGGCCGTGCAGCAGCGCACCGGCGTCGCACTCCGCCTGGTGGTGCCCGCCGCACACGCCGCAGGGCACCTGAAGCCGGAAGCGCAGGCCGTCCGTCTCGGCGGTCAGAGCTTCTTTGCCGCATTCGCATTCCATCCGCGCCGCGGCGGCGTTCAGGGCGAAAACGCTGCGGCTGTGCAGCACGGCCTTGCCGCAGGCCGGACAGATATATCCAAAGCTACGCATTTCTTCCATGACATACGCTCCTTTGTCAACCAAAAGTCACAACAAGTTCCTGTATTATATACCATTTATTCGCTGTTTTCCAGTATTGCGGGAAAAAGAGTTTTACATTATAATGGCGCCGTTATCCCACGCTTCAAAGGATGTGATACCGTGCAGAACAGGAGCTTTGCCGCAGCGGTGAAGGCGGCGTTTCCCCATACCATCCCCATTATGACCGGCTATCTGGCCGTAGGCATGGCCTACGGCGTGCTGATGGCCTCCAAGGGCTACAGCTTTCTGTGGGCCGGCTTTGTCAGTGCCTTTGCCTTCTGCGGCAGTATGCAGTATGTGGCGATCACGCTGCTGACCACGGCCTTTGATCCCCTGCAGGCCTTTGTGCTGAGTCTGATGGTCAACGCACGGCACCTGTTTTTCTCGCTGGCGCTGCTGCCCAAGTATCGGGGACTGGGCAGGCTGCGGTATTTTATGATCTATACCCTCAGTGACGAGAACTTTTCCCTCTCCTCCTCGGTGGAGCCGCCGGAGGACACGGACCCCACGCTGTTCTACTTTGCCATGAGCTTCCTGACCTGGCTGTACTGGGTGGCGTTCTCCATGCTGGGTGGCCTGCTGGGCGGGCTGATCACCTTTGACATCACCGGCATCGACTTTGCCCTGACGGCGCTGTTCGTGGTGCTGTTCATCGAGCAGGTCGTCAAGAAAGAGAACCGTGCCCCCGGCGCTGCCGGTCTGGTGTGCGCTGTGGCGGGTCTGGCCGTTTTCGGCGCGGACAACATGGTCATCCCGGCCATGGTGCTGACCCTGGCGGTCCTGCTGCTGGGAAGGAGGAAGCTATGCGCCTAGACACGATACATTCCCTGATCATCGTGGCGATGGTGGCGCTGGCCACCCAGATCACCCGATGGACGCCGTTCCTGCTGTTCTCTGGGGACAAGAAGCTGCCGAAGGTGGTGGAGGACCTGGGCAGGCTGCTGCCGCCGGCCATGATGGGCCTGCTGGTGGTGTATAGCCTGCGCAGCACCGACCTTCTGGGCGGCAGCCACGGTATTCCGGAGGCCATCGCCGTGGCGGTGACAGCCGGGCTGCACCTGTGGCGGCGGAACACGCTGCTGTCCATCCTGGCGGGCACCGCCTGCTATATGCTGCTGGTGCAGCTGGTGTTTTGAAGATCTGTGAAAGCGCCGTCCCGTGGGACGGCGCTTTCATATTTTTCCGTAAATGGTGCACACTACGGCCAATGCTATGTTTGCGAGGTGCGTATCATGGACGTAAAACGCTTGAGCCGGCAGACCTGCCGGTTTTTGCAGCCGCCGGGAGTGGTCAGCTTTGCGGCGGTGGCGGGAAAGCTGGAGGGCGAGGGGCCGCTGGGCGGCTGCTTCGACGCTGTGGGGACGGATGCCTTCTGTGGGAAAAAGACCTGGGAACAGGGCGAGGCACAGATGCAGGCGGATGCCCTGCGTCTGGCCCTGCAAAAGGGCGGGTTGGCGGCGGAGGACGTGGACTGCGCCTTCGCCGGGGATCTGCTGAACCAGAACATTGGGGCCACATTTGCCCTGCGGGATTTTAATATTCCCTTCTATGGGGTATATGGGGCCTGCTCTACTATGGGGGAGACACTGTCGCTGGCCGCTATGGCCGTGGCCTCCGGCGCGGTCCGTATGGCGGCGGCACAGACCTCCTCCCACTTCTGCACGGCGGAGAGGCAGTATCGGATGCCTCTGCCCTACGGCAGCCAGCGTTCTCCTACTGCCCAGTGGACGGCCACGGCGGCGGGGTGCTGCATTCTGGGGGCCCAGGCGGAGGGACCGTATATCACCCATGTGACCCGGGGACGCATCGTGGATCTGGGTGTGACGGACATGACCAACATGGGCGCGGCCATGGCACCGGCGGCCTTCGACACCCTGCAGGCAGTGTTCCGGGACACCGGCACCGTACCCGGGGACTATGACCTGATCCTCACCGGCGACCTGGGCGATGTGGGCAGCCGCATCGTGCTGGAGCTGTTCGCCCGGGAAGGCGTGGCGCTGGAGAATTACACCGACTGCGGACTGGTGCTCTATGACCGGAAGAGACAGGATATGCACGCCGGCGGCAGCGGATGCGGCTGCTCTGCGGCGGTGCTCTGCGGCTATCTGCTGCCGGAGATGCGCCGGGGCCGGTGGCGGCGGGTGCTGTTCGCCCCCACCGGGGCGCTGCTGAGCCCCACCAGTTCATTTCAAGGGGAGAGCATACCGGGCATCTGCCACGCGGTGGTGCTGGACCGGACGAAGGAGGATGCGTGATGGAGTATTTCAATGCCTTTCTCTGCGGCGGGCTGCTGTGCGCCGTGGGCCAGATCATTCTGGACAAGACAAGCCTGACCCCGGCCCGTATTCTGACGGGCTATGTGGTGGCAGGTGTGCTGCTGCAGGCTGTGGGTGTATATCAGTATATCGTGGACTGGGGCGGCGCCGGGGCCACCGTGCCGCTGACGGGCTTTGGCTACTCCCTGGCGAAGGGCGTGGCCAAGGCTGTGGCGGAGGAGGGCCTGCTGGGTGTGCTCACCGGCGGGTTGACCGCCACCTCCGGCGGCATCGCCGCGGCGGTGGTGTTTTCCTTGTTGGCGGCGCTGCTGGTGCGGGCCAAAGAAAAACGTTGACAAATACCCGGTGGGGGTATATAATGCGACCGTGATCAAAAATACCCCCAGGAGGTATACGACTGTGGAAAATACTTGTTGCTGCTGCCAGGGAAAGACCAAGCACCGCACGCCAGAGGAGCAGAAGAAGCTCCTGAACCGCCTGTGCCGCATTGAGGGGCAGGTGCGGGGCCTGCAGGAGATGCTGCAGAAGGACGCCTACTGTCCCGACATTCTGATACAGGTATCCGCCGTGGGCGCGGCACTGAACAGCTTTAGTAAAGAGCTGCTGGCTACCCACATCCGCACCTGCGTGGCGGACGGTATCCGACAGGGGGACGACGAGGTCATCGACGAGCTGGTGACCACGCTGCAAAAGCTGATGAAATAAGGAGATGGCAGTATGACAGAGAAATTCGTCATCACCGGCATGACCTGCGCCGCCTGCGCCGCCCATGTGGAAAGAGCCGCGGCTTCGGTGCCCGGCGTACACAGCGCGTCGGTAAATCTGATGCTGGGCTCCCTGGTGTGCGACGGGGACGAAAATGTGGATCCCGCCGCCATTGTGGCCGCCGTGACGGCGGCGGGCTACGGCGCCGTGCCGGAGAGCGAGGCCCGGCGGGACCTGCACGCGGAGCAGGACGCGGCGGTAAAGGCCATGGGCCGCCGGCTGCTGTGGTCGGTGGTGTGTCTGGTGCCGCTGTTTTACCTGAGCATGGGGCACATGATGGGGCTGCCGGTGCCCATGTTCATGCACACGCGGCCCCTGCTGTCGGCCTTTGTGCTGCTGGTGCTGACGGTGCCCATACTGATTTTGAACCGCAGTTATTTCACCGTGGGATTTTCCCGGCTGTTCAAGGGTGCGCCCAATATGGACTCGCTGGTGGCGCTGGGCGCGGCGGCGGGGCTGGTGTACAGCCTGATCGAGATGGGCCTGCTGGCGGCGGGAAAGGTCACGGGTATGCCGGACCTGTACTTCGAGTCGGCGGGCATGATATTGGCGCTGGTGACGGTAGGTAAGTACCTGGAGGAGCGCTCCAAGGGCAAGACGACCGGCGCTATCACCGCGCTGCTGGCGCTGGCACCGGAGTCCGCCGTGGTGCGCCGGGACGGCAAAGAAGTCACCGTCCCCACCGAGGACATCAAGGCCGGCGAGACGGTCATCGTCCGGCAGGGGGGGCGTATCCCCGTGGACGGCACCGTGACGGCGGGCAGCGGCACCGTGGACGAGTCCGCCCTTACCGGCGAGAGTATGCCGGTGGAGAAGACTGTGGGCGGCAAGGCGGTGTCCGCCACCATCCTCACCGGCGGCTATCTGGAGCTGACGGCGGACCGGGTAGGTGCGGATACCACTCTGTCCCAGATCATTCAGCTGATGGAGCAGGCCGCCAGCGGCAAGGCACCTATCAGCCGTCTGGCGGATAAGATCAGTGCCGTGTTTGTGCCGGTGGTCATTTCCATCGCGCTGCTGGCGGCTATCCTGTGGGCTGCGGTGGGCGGCATGGGCGTGCGCTTCTGCCTGTCCATCGCCATCGCCGTGTTGGTGATCTCCTGCCCCTGCGCTCTGGGCCTGGCCACGCCGGTGGCCATCACTGTGGCTACGGGCAAGGCGGCGGAGCAGGGTATTCTGGTAAAGTCCGCTGCCAGCCTGGAACTGATGGGCCGGGTGGATACGGTGGTGCTGGACAAGACCGGTACCGTCACCGAGGGTAAGCCCCGGGTGACGGATCTGCTGTGCGCCGGCGGCATGACCGAGGATACGCTGCTGTCCGCCGCCGCGTCGCTGGAAAAGCCTTCCGAGCACCCGCTGGCCGGGGCCATTGTGGCCGAGGCGGAAAAGCGCGGTTTGGTCCTGCGGCCGGTGTCCGGGTTTACCGCCGTGGCCGGCGGAGGCGTCACCGCCCGGGCGGAGGGTATCGTGCTGCTGGCGGGCAATGAGGCGTTTATGGAGACGTCCGGCGTGGCCGTCAGCGAGGAGATGAAGTCCGGCGCGGCCAGACTGGCGGAGGACGGTAAAACGCCGCTGTTTATCGCCGCAGGTACATCGCTGCTGGGGGTCATCGCTGTGGCGGACGTGGTCAAGGCGGACAGCGCCGCCGCCATTGCCGCCCTGCGGGAGATGGGCTGCGACGTGGTGCTGCTCACCGGCGACAACCAGCGTACGGCGGACGCCATCGCCCGGCAGGTGGGCGTCAGCCGGGTCATCGCCCAGGTGCTGCCCCAGGACAAGGCCCGCGTGGTGCAGGAATTGCAGGCCGAGGGCAAGAAGGTAGCCATGGTGGGCGACGGCATCAACGACGCCCCTGCACTGGTGACGGCGGATGTGGGCCTGGCCATCGGCGTGGGCACAGATGTGGCCATCGAGTCGGCGGACATCGTGCTGATGAAGAGCAGCCTTATGGATATCGCCGACGCGGCAGCCCTGTCCCGGGCCACCCTGCGGAACATCCGTCAGAACCTGTTTTGGGCGTTCTTCTATAATTCTGTGGGCATCCCGGTGGCGGCGGGTGTGCTGTACCCGGCCTTTGGGATCACCCTGAACCCCATGATCGCCGCCGCGGCCATGAGCCTGAGCAGCGTGTGCGTGGTCAGCAACGCCCTGCGTCTGCGGGGCTGGAGGGGCCGCAGACGGGAGGGAACGCCGACTGCAAAAGAGCCACAGCTGGTGCAAAATATAAATAATAACGAAAGCAGCAAGGAGGATACCGCTATGAAAAAGACCATCACTATCAAGGGCATGATGTGTGCCCACTGCGTCTCCCACGTGGAGAAGGCGCTGACCGCCCTGGGCGTACAGGCGGACGTGGATCTGGCGTCCGGGACCGCCGTCGTCACCGGCAACGCCAGTGACGAGGCGCTGAAGAAGGCTGTCACCGACGCCGGTTACGAGGTCGTGGAGATCAAGTGATGCAAAAAAGAGCACCCCCGCAAGGGGGTGCTCTTTTTTATGCGCTTTTACGCGGCACCGTCAGTCTCGGTTTCCTCGACAACGGGAGCGGTCTGTGCGGCGGTGCGGGTGACGCTGTCGGCGGTGAGGATGGTGCCCTCGCCCTCAGCGTACCGAATGGCGACGCTGTCGCCTACATTGAAGATGACCACCTCCGGCTGCTGCGCGGCGGAGATGACGTAGTAGTGCTCGTCACCGGTAAGGTGCAGGTAGTAGAGGGTATTGCCGTCCACCACGGCGGAGCGGATATCCTCCAGCACACCGATGACTTCGTTCTGGCCCGTCAGGGGCAGATCGGCGTCATCGGCGGATACCAGACCCTTCTCCGCCAGGATGCGGCGGTAGTTGGCCTCACACGAGGCCACCGTGTCGCCGGTGGCCACGATCTGGTACTGGCTGACGTTGACCATGGCGTACATCTTCACCAGCTCGGCGGCGTCCTTCAGCGCCATGAAATACGTGGGCTGGTCGGAGATATTCAGCAGCAGGGGGAAGGTGGCCGTGTACTTCATCTGCTGTACCTGACCCTGGGCGCTGTCCATGGCGGAGTACTCCTTGGCGCCGGCCACCAGATAGAACCGCGTCTCCTTGGTGCGCTGGTTGGAGAGAATGAAGCCAATGTTGGACTCGTCGGACACCACGGAGGTGACGCCGGTGTACATATACACATCGTCACCGATGGCGATGTAGTTATAGCCCTCGGTGGTGACGGTCACGTCCCGCTGGCCGAACAGGGAATTGATGAAGCCGTTGACATACGCGCCGTGGTAGTCGTACTGCTGCATGATCAGCTCGGCGGTGTAGACGTGATCCACCCAGTTGGGCACGTCGCCGGTCTTGTAGTAGGCGCTCTCGCCGGTGACGGCGTTCACCAGCACGGCACCGATGATATCACGGCCGCCGAACAGACCGATGGTGTGGCTGACACGGGGGCAGACCCACCACGGGTCGCCGTTCTCGTCGATCTCGAAGGCCGGCTCGTCGAACATATAGGTGGGGTAGTGGAAGCGCAGATGGCGGTACAGGTTGCGGCTGAAGTGCTCGGCGGTGGTGTAGTGGATGCCCTCGTCCAGACGGATGACCTCCACGTTCTGAGTCACCATGTCGATAAGCAGATAGGCGGGCAGGCCGTCGGCGCGGTTGTTCAGCCACTTGATGATATCGCCGTAGCGCAGAGGCGTGACGCGGACAGGGCGGCCCTGGTAGTTGATCTGGGTATAGTCGTCGGCCACCTCGAACTGGGAGACCATGTCCGCCAGCTCACCCAATTTGCGGTTGCCCAGCTTTGTGGCGGAGTTGGCATCCAGCATGGGGATCTGGTCATAGCTGATCTCCTCCACTTCGGCGGCAAAGTCGCCGTCGGTAACGGTCAGCAGGTCGCGGTAGTCCCCGGCACGGAACAGCTGCCAGCCGATCACCGCGCCCACCAGCGCCGTGGCGATCAGCGCGGCGGCCGCAATGAGTGGCACGGTGCACTGTTTTTTCAAAAAGGTGAAGTAGCCCTTGGCACCGGTGCCCTGAAAACCGGAGGTCAGTATGGCACAGCCGCCGTACACGGCGCACACCAGCAGTACAAAGACGTAGAAATCCTCGCTCTTGAGACTGATAGGCGGCAGAACGATATAGAAATACACCGCGGCGAACACCAGCGTGACGGCGATGTTCAGCAGCGTGCGGCCCAGGGGCGTGCCCACGGCTTTGCGTTCCTTTTTCGGGCGGGGCTGGCGGCCGAAGCCCTGAAAGTTGGGGTCGTTCCAATTTGTATTCTTCATAGACGGTTCCTTTCTCTGTTGATATGCCTGTTGGTGCTATTATAACCGATGTAGCTTCGTTTGTATAGCAACTTCAGGTTGCAAACGGCAAAATTGCCGCAGAGAGATGCATTTGGCTGTTCACAAATTGTTTACAATAAAAGTCAAAGAAAGTCAAATTACCCTATTGACAAAGTAGGAAAGGCGGTGTAATATATGTTCAAGGTCAAAGAAAGGCAAAGTCAAATGAGCCGAGCTTGACCGAGAGATGCAAACGAAAGGCGGCGAGGATTTGGGTATTTCCGATATTATCGCTGGGTTCATCCAGCAGGAGTTAGACCAGGCGGGCGGTGCGCTGGAGCTGCAGCGAGCCGACCTGGCGCAGCGGTTCAACTGCGTGCCCAGCCAGATCAACTACGTGATGTCTACCCGGTTCTCGCCGGAGCATGGCTACATCGTGGAGTCCCGGCGGGGCGGCGGCGGCTACATCCGCATCACGCGGGTGCAGGTGGACCGCCAGACGCTGCTGATGCACGTTATCAACAGTATCGGCGACAGGCTGGACGCGGCCAGCGCACGGGCGATCGCCCAGAACCTGGTCCAGTCCGAGGCTGTCAGCCACGAGCTGGGACAGGCGCTGCTGTCCGCCACCGGCGCACGAGCCTTGCAGGCGGCGCCGCCGGAGAACCGCGACGCGCTGCGCGCCGATATATTCAAGCAAATTCTGATCCATTCCGTCTGACGGCGGAGCAAGGAGGTTATGATTATGAAATGTGATCGCTGCGGTAAGAACGAGGCTACGTTCTACTATAAGAGCAATATCAACGGCAGAGTGACCGAGACGCACCTCTGCCCCGACTGTGCCCGCGCCATGGGCTATGCCGGTTCCATGTCCGGCCGCATGAGCAGCTGGTTCGACGACGACTGGTTCGACCGTCCGTTCCGTATGCTGGAGCCATTCTTCGGCGGCTTTGGCAGCCGGATGCTGACGGAATTCCCCCAGCCGGTGGACGTGCTGGAGCAGGCGCAGAGCGCCGGCCCGGAGAACAGCGCCGCCGAGGAGTTGCTGCCGAAGGACGAGGCCATGTCTCTGGCGCTGGAGCGTAAGCGCAACGCGCTGGAGACGCAGCTGCACAACGCGGTGGAGGAGGAGCGGTACGAGGATGCCGCCCGCCTGCGCGACGAGCTGAAGGCTCTGGGCGGCAAGGCGTCCTGACGCCGTTCCGCTATGTTAAAATAACAAATCGAAAGGAAGTGTTCCTTTATGTCTGAGAATAAATTTACCCCCCGTGCAGAGGAAGTTCTGCGTTTGAGCCAGGAGGCTGCCGAGGACCTGGGCCACGGCTATGTTGGCTCCGAGCATCTGCTGCTGGGCCTGATCCGTGAGGAGGAGGGCATCGCCCACCGCGTGCTCAGTGAGTTCGGCGTCACCGATGAAATGGTCTGCTCCGTGCTGCAGCGCAGCGTGGGCAAGGGCGTTTCCGGTGCCGCGCCCAGCCAGGGCCTGACGCCCCGCGCCAAGAGCGTGGTGGAGCTGGCTGTGTCCGAGGCGTCCCGCATGGGAAGCAGCGCCATCGGCACCGCCCATCTGCTGATGGGCTTGCTCCGTGAGGGCGGCAACATGGGCCTGCGTATCCTGCGTACCGTGGGCGTGGACCCCAATAAGATGTACAGCGCTGTGCTGAAGAAGCTCAACGATATGCCCCGGGCTGCCGCTGGCGGCGCCTCTGCCCCTAACCGCGAGGCGGACAAGAAGAACAAGACGCTGGCTGAGTACACCCGCGATCTGACCGAGGCCGCCCGCAGCGGTAAGCTGGACCCCGTTATCGGTCGGGATACCGAGATACAGCGGGTCATCCAGATCCTGTCCCGCCGCAGTAAGAACAACCCCGTGCTCATCGGCGAGCCCGGCGTAGGCAAGACTGCCATCGCCGAGGGACTGGCCGAGCGCATTGCCGCCGGCGATGTGCCCGAGGAGCTGCTGGACAAGCGCATCCTGTCGCTGGACCTCAGCGGCATGGTGGCCGGAACCAAGTACCGCGGCGAGTTCGAGGAGCGCATCAAGAACACCCTGAATGAGGTGAAGAAGGACGGCAACGTCATCCTGTTCATCGACGAGCTGCACACCATCGTGGGCGCAGGCTCCGCCGAGGGCGCCGTGGACGCCGCCAACATTCTGAAGCCCGCCCTGAGCCGCGGCGAGATCCGCGTTATCGGCGCCACCACCCTGAACGAGTACCGCAAGTACATCGAGAAGGATGCCGCGTTGGAGCGCCGCTTCCAGCCCGTCACCGTGGGCGAGCCCACCCCCGAGGCCACGCTGGAGATCCTGAAGGGCCTGCGCGACCGCTATGAGGCGCACCACAAGCTGACCATCACCGATGAGGCGCTGGATGCCGCAGTGCAGCTGTCCAAGCGGTATATCGGCGATCGGTTCCTGCCGGACAAGGCCATCGACCTGATGGACGAGGCCGCTTCGCAGGTCCGCATGACCGCCGAGAGTTCCTCTCCGGACCTGAAGGCCCTGGAGGAGAAGATCACCGCCCTGCACCGGGAGAAGAACGATGCCATCGCCGCCCAGGACTTCGAGAAGGCCGCGCAGCTGCGCGATATCGAGAAGGACTACCAGGAGCAGGTGGACATCGAGCGCGACAAGTGGCGCAAGAGCCTGTCCCAGAATCGGGGCACCGTCACCGCGGACGATATCGCCAAGGTGGTGGCCGGCTGGACCGGTATTCCCGTCACCCGCCTGACCGAGGATGAGTCCATGCGCCTGCTGAAGCTGGAGGAGAAGCTCCACCAGCGTGTGGTGGGTCAGGACGATGCCGTGACCGCCGTGGCCAAGGCTATCCGCCGCAGCCGTGTGGGTCTGAAGGACCCCAAGCGGCCCATCGGCTCCTTCCTGTTCCTGGGCCCCACCGGCGTGGGCAAGACCGAGCTGTGCAAGACTCTGGCGGAGTCCATGTTCGGCGACGAGAACGCCATGGTGCGTATCGATATGTCCGAGTACATGGAGAAGCACACGGTGTCTCGCCTGATCGGCTCGCCTCCCGGCTATGTGGGCCACGAGGAGGGCGGCCAGCTGACCGAGAAGGTGCGCCGTAAGCCCTATTCCGTGGTGCTGTTCGACGAGATCGAGAAGGCCCATGAGGATGTGTGGAACATCCTGCTGCAGATCCTGGAGGACGGCGTTGTCACCGATTCCCAGGGCCGCCGGGTGGACTTCAAGAACACCGTCATCGTCATGACATCCAACGTGGGCGCCCGGAACATCACCGATGCCGCCGCCAAGCTGGGCTTTGACGGCGACGAAAAGGGCGGGAAGGAAACTGAGGAGGCTCGCTTCGCCCGTATCCGCGAGGCGGTCATGACCGACCTGAAGCATACCTTCCGCCCCGAGTTCCTGAACCGTATCGACGAGATCATCGTGTTCCGTCAGCTGACCCAGGAGAACATCGTGGAGATCGCCCGCCGTATGCTCACCGTTACCGGCAAGCGTATGGCCCAGCAGGGGATCACCCTGATCTCCGACGATGACGCCGTGGCCGAGTTGGCCCGTGACGGCTTTGATCCCCAGTACGGTGCCCGTCCTCTGCGCCGGGCCATCCAGAACCAGGTGGAGGATGCCGTAGCGGAGTTGATGCTGGAGGGTAAGCTGAAGTCCGGCGATACCGCCCATGTCCGTCTGCGGGATGGCAAGGTGGTCATCGACAGCGAGGCGGTTCCTGCTGAAGCTGCGCCTGCGGCGATAGCGCCCGCCGAGACGGCCGCTGTTCCTGCGGAGAAGTAAACAAAAAGGAACGCCCTTGGGCAATGGCCCAAGGGCGTTCCTTTTTTGTCCTATTGCTTCTTCGCGCGGAGAGAAGGTTTACAGGGTGTCAAGTGCCTGCTTCAGGTCGGCGATGAGGTCCTCGGCGTTCTCCAGACCCACGGATAGGCGAATCAGGCCGGCGGCGATGCCGGAGGCGGCCAGTTCCTCCTCGGTGTAGGTGGAGTGCGTCATGGAGGCGGGGTGCTCGATCAGCGTCTCGGCGTCGCCCAGAGACACAGCCACCGTCACCAGGTGCAGGGCGTTCACCAGCTTCACGCCGGCGGCACGGCCGCCCTTGACCTCGAAGGACAGCATACCGCCGAAGTCGCGCATCTGGCGGCGGGCGATGTCATGGCCGGGATGGTCGATCAGGCCGGGATAGTAGACCTTCTCCACGGCGGGGTGGTCATACAGGAACTCTGCAACGGCCTTGGCGTTGGCGCAGTGCTTCTGCATACGGATCTCCAGGGTCTTCAGGCCGCGGAGGATCAGGAAGGCGCAGAAGGGATCCATCACTGCGCCGGTCATATCCTTCAGGCCGAACATACGTACCTCATTACAGAATTCGGCGGAGCCCACCACAAAGCCCGCGATCACGTCGCCGTGGCCGTTCAGGTACTTGGTGGCGGAGTGCACCACCACGTCTGCGCCCAGCTCCAGCGGCCGCTGGAGGTACGGGGAAGCGAAGGTGTTGTCGCAGATGACCTTGATGTCCTTGTTGTAGCCGTGGGCCAGTGCCGCCACGGCAGAGATGTCCGCGATCTTCAGGTTGGGGTTGGCGGGCGTCTCCAGATACACCGCGCAGGTGTTGGGCTTCAGCGCCTTGCGCACGGCATCCAGGTCGGAGGTGTCCACAAAGCTGACCTCCACGCCGTAGCGGGTCATGCCGTGGTTCAGAAGGGCGAAGGTGCAGCCGTACAGGGTGCCGTCGGCCACGATATGCTTGCCGGCGCCGGCTACGGTCCACAGCGCGGAGGAGATGGCGCCCATGCCGGAGGCGGCGGCCACGCAGGCCTCACCGCTTTCCAGGGCAGCGACCTTGGCCTCCAGCACCGAGGTGGTGGGGTTGGACAGGCGGGTGTAGATATAGCCCGCTTCTTCACCGGCGAAGCGGCGCCCGCCCTGCTCACAGCTGTCAAATACGAAGGTGGAGGTCTGGAAAATAGGGGTGGTCAGTGCGCCGTACTGGGTGTCCTTCACGTTTCCGGCGTGAATGGCTTTTGTACCGAAGCCGCAATCCTTGTTCAGCATGGGTCGTCCTCCTTGCACTATAATGTAACAATAAAGTGTACAGGACCATACGGCCCTTTGCCATAAGGGTAACATATCTGAACCCGACGGTGGTAGCGGCAAAATGCGCCAGCTCGCTATCAATTGGAATTGTAGCTAAAACAGATAATTTCGGAATATATTTTTGTGCAGAATGCTGTATTGCGTGGAAATCGCAAAAAGTTTTAACGGAAATTAGACATCGTGCCGAAAAATACGGCAAAATGGCGGCGGATTTTTGTCGGGGAACATGATAAATGAAACAGATAACGATGGGCGCGATTTGCGGGAAACGGTTGCCATTTCCGCCGGAATGTGGTATAAGAGAGACAGAGAGTGCGCCCGGTGTCCGCCGGGTACATGCAGCTTACAGGAGGTCATCACCATGAAGAAGATCATTGCCACCACCAATGCCCCCGCCGCCATCGGTCCCTATTCCCAGGCCATCGACTGCGGCAGCTTCCTGGTCACGTCCGGCCAGGTGCCCTTTGACCCGGCTACCGGCGAGTTCGTCCCCGGCGGCATTACCGAGCAGACCCGTCAGGTACTCACCAACATCAAGGCCATCCTTGAAGCCGCCGGTCTGACCATGGACAATGTGGTCAAGACCACCGTATTCCTGCAGAGCATGGGCGACTTCGCCGCCATGAACGCGGTCTACGCTGAGTTCTTCACCGAGGGGCAGTACCCTGCCCGCAGCGCCGTGGAGGTCGGTGCGCTGCCCCGGGGCGCACTGGTGGAGATCGAAACCATCTGCGTGAAGTAAGCAAAGATCTCCGCCGATATAAAACGGCAAAAATAAAGCGAGGAAGTCCGGCAGGGCTTCCTCGCTTTATTTTTCGTAGCGTATCAGGTCGGCGGCGGTGCAGCCCAGGGCAGAGCATATCTTTTCCAGCACGTAGCTGTCGTAGCGGACGACCTTGTTCTTATAGTAGTTGTCGATGATGGGGTAGCGGATTCCAGTGCGCTTGGCCAGCTCGTAGCGGCTCATACTGCGCCGGGTCAGTACCTCGTCCAGCGTCAGGTAGACCTTGCCCATGATACACCTCCTGAGATATTCTGCTATACATTTTATAAAGTGTATATGGGCTTGACAATTTATTCATTAGAGTATATATTTATATAAGGGTATAACGGAATATCCAAAAATGCCAAAAATAAGAGGAGGGTATTTATGAAAAAGTTGTTGGCGACTATCCTGGCGCTGGTCATGGCCATCGGCGTCACCACCACCGCGTGGGCGGACGGTGAGGGAACTACTGCGAATGTCGCAAAAATCGGCGAGAACGGGTATGCGACCCTGGCGGATGCTATCGCGGCGGCGCAAGCGGGCGAGACCATCGTGCTGCTGGCGGATGCTGCGATAAATTCCAACACTCAGATCACGAGGAATGTGGCCATCGATTTGAACGGCAAGACCGTGACCGTGACGACTGTTGGCAGTTAGAACGCTTTTGAAGTCCAGAATGGGGCTACGTTTACCATTAAGGACAGCGGGACTGGCGGAAAGCTTGACTTGGGCAAGTTTGGCATTATGCTGATGAACTCGAAACTCAAGATCGAGGGCGGCGAGATCAAAGTGAGTCCGGCTAACCCCGGCGCAGGTGTTGTTGTGGCAGCTATCGGAGACTCTGAGGTTACTATGACTGGCGGTAAGGTAGTTGCGACGAACACGGCCTGCTTCAATGCCGGCTATTTTGGTACGCAGACCTTCAATATTTCTGGCGGTACGCTGGAGAGTAAGGGCGCTTCTACCGCATTGATGGGTATTAGCAACAATTACGGTGGCCATACGGAAATGACCATCAGCGGCGATACGCAGGTGGTGATGAAGGATGCTGCGGGCAATGCTGGCAGCTTGGTTTCTGATGCGACGGGCAACGATGTGATCAAAGTTGTTGGAGGCACCTCCGATAGCGATATTACGGCCTATACAGAAGAGACTGCGCCTGTTGTTTTGACGGGTGATGGTACATATCACATTGGAACGACTGCGGCAAACGCGGCTGTGCGTAATGCAGCAAGCGGTGAGACCGTTACCGTAGTCAAGGGCAATGCGGCTTTGACCGATGTGCCGGTTGGTGTGACTGTGGCCAACAATGGTGCTGGTACAGTGACAGTTAACGGCAGTGGTGCGATTACTGAGGGGAACCCTTACACTGTCCCCGCCCGCTACTACTACTACTACAACTCCACCACTACTACTACCGACACCAAGGCCGATGACACCAAGGGCAGCCCCAAGACCTTCGATGCCGGTATGGGCATCTATGCAGTCAGCGCTCTGCTGAGTGTCACCGGTATGGCCTGCGTGGGCAGGAAAAAGTTCTGATCTGCTCTCGACGGCGGTGTGATACCCCGGGCCGCCGAAGAAGATAAAAGCAGAGAAACCGGCGGGGCCGGTCTCTCTGCTTTTTTTATTCATTCCCCCGTTAGCTCCGACAGTGTGTGCTGCAGAATATCCACGAATTGCTGGCCGTAGTCCGTCAGCGGTACGTCCCGGGGCCGTATGACCCCAAGGCGCATATCCGGCACGTCGCCGATCAGCGGCAGCGTCATCAGCCGGTCGTCGCCGTAGCCGTCCGGCAGTACGCCGCTGCCGGTGGAAACGCAGTCCGTGTGGGCCATGACATTGTAGGCCGTGGCGCGGTCGCTGACAGACACTACCCGGTCAAACTCCGCGCCGGTGCCTACTACCGCCTCCTCGGCGAAGTGGTAGTTGCTGTCCGACTGGGTAAATACCGCGTAGGGGTAGGCATACAGCTGCTCCAGGCGCACGGCGCGTTCGCCGGACAGGGGGTGGCCCTTCCGCAGAAACACCCGGGGGCGGATGTCCACCAAAGGCTGGAACGTCAGGTTCTTCTCCCGCAGGATACGGCCGATGAAATGCTCTGTCATGTCCGACACGAAGATGATGCCGAAGGCGCTGCGCCGCGCCGTCACCTCGTCGATGACCGCCGCCATCTCCATCTCCTTGAAGCTCACCTGGATATGCGGCTCGTCCAGCAGGTGCAGGAACTCCACGAATGCCTTGGCGCAGAAGGGATAGCGCTGTGATGCCACCGACAGGGATACCCGGTCGGCAGCCCGGCGCTCACTGTAATAGCGCTCCAGCTTCCGGCTGCGCTCCACCAGCGGTGCGATCTGCGCCGTCAGCTCCCGGCCCTCCTCCGTCAGCGTCACGCCCCGGTTGGTCCGCAGAAAGATGGTCACGCCCAGCTCCCGTTCCACCTCGGCGATGGCCGCCGACAGGGCCGACTGAGACAGAAACAGGTTCCGCGCCGCCCGGTTCATGGACCCGCAGCGGTCCACCTCCAATATGTAGCTCATTTGCAGCAATGTCATCGCGCCGCGCCCCTTTCCCGCCGTTTCTTGCCTTTACTATACCAAAAACCGCGTCCCCTGTAAATAGAATTGACAGATATACGGCCCATCGTGTATAATCGCCGGTGATATACCGTATATATTGCTCTATATAGGAGGCGTACTATGAAACGAGTTATCACCGTCCTGTTGGCGGTCCTGCTGGTCCTGTCACTGGCGGCCTGCGGCAGCGGGGTCGAGACAAAGAAGCTGGCGGGCACCTGGACGTGTACGGTCGATGTGACTGACCGCATGAACGCGGCGGCGGAGCAGGCGCTGGGTCTGTCCGCGGCGGACGGCGCGGCGAAGATGCCGCTACAGCTGGTCCTCACCGTGACCGAGGACGGCGCCTATACCCTCCGCTACGACAGCGACGCCGTCCGCACGGCGCTGGATGCCTATGCCGCGGCGCTGCACCCGGCGGCGGTGGAGAGCGTCTATGCCGCCGCGGAGGAGCAGGGCTTCTCCCGTGAGGAATACGACGCGGCCATGGAGAAGGCCGGCATCACCATGGACGATATGGTGGCGGCCATTTTCGCCGGGGTGGACGAGGAGGAGCTGCTCTCCCTGCTCACCGGCCGCAGCGCCGCGATCACCGGCTATTGCAGGGCGGAGGGCGGCCAGCTGTATCTGGCGGATACCGCCGCCGACCTGACCGAGACGGCGGACTGCCTGAACTATACCCTCTCCGATGGGACCATGACCTGGACCGACGCGCAGGGTGAGCTCAGCAGCCAGCTGACGGAACAGGAGCAGGAGCTGCTCCGCGTGCCCCTGACTTGGACAAAACAGGAGGAGAGTAAATAAAAAAGAGCGCCCGCAGGGCGCTCTTTTCCTTTGCCTTAAAATGCCTCAAAAATCCAGCTCCGTGCGGGTGCAGATCTCCTTGATCTTGGCCTGCAGGCGTTTCAGATCCTCGAAGGTCTCCGGCTTTTTCCGGGGGTCCCGCAACAGGGCGGCGGGGTGATACAGCGCCATCATCAGGCAGCCATCCTTCTCGAAGAACTGGCCGTGCTCCTGGCTGATCTTAAAGTCCGGGCGGATGATCTCCATGGCGCTGACACGGCCCAGACACACAATGATCTTGGGCTGCATCAATGCCCGCTGCCGCTGGAGATAGCCCTTGCAGGCGTCCTTCTCCGTGTTCATGGGGTCCCGGTTCTCCGGCGGGCGGCACTTAACGGAGTTGGTGATATACAGGCGGCTGCGGTCCAGCCCGATCATCTTCAGCATATCGTCCAGCAGCTTGCCGCCCCGGCCCACGAAGGGCTCGCCCTGCTTGTCCTCGTTAGCGCCGGGGGCTTCGCCGATGATCATGATCTCCGCATCCTCCCGGCCCACGCCGAAGACCACGTTGGTGCGCGTTTCCGCCAGTGTACAGGCGTGACAGCGCAGACATTCCTGCCGCAGGGCTTCCCACTCGGTCATAGTCGTTTCTCCTTTATCTCTCCGCGAACGGGCTTACTTTTCCAATCTGGACAGCAGCCACGCTTCAATGTTCTTCGTAATATCCGCAGTGTATGCCTTTTCGTTGAGTATCTCATGCCGCAGGCCCGGATACAGCTTCAGTGTGCAGTCCCGCATACCGGCAGACCGGAAGGCGTCATAGGTCTGGCGCACGCCCTTGCCGCAACTGCCCACCGGGTCCTTGTCGCCAGCTACGAACAGCACCGGCATTTCCCTGTCCATCTGCCGCAGATGGCTCTGCCGCTGGTTGAAGCGTATGCCGTGCAGCATCTGGCGGAACAGGCCCACCGTGGCGTCCGCGCCGCAGAGGGGGTCGGCGATGTAGTCGTCCACGTTGCTCTCGTCGGCGGAGAGCCAGTCCACCTTCGTGCGGTTGGGGGCGAACAGCTTGTTGTAGCTGCCGAAGGCCAGCTCCGTCACCAGCTCGCTGGTGGCGTTCTCGCCGCTGACGGCGGCGATGGCATTGGCCAGCGCCAGCCCGCCGGTGATGGCTGCCCGGGGCTGCCAGCCGGTGCCCATGATGACCGCCGCCTTCACCGTGCCGGGATAGCGGATCAGGTATGTCCGGGTCAGGAAGGAGCCCATGCTGTGGCCCATGATGCACAGCGGTGCGTCCGGATAGCGCTGCTTCAGCCGTTGATGCAGCACGTAGATGTCATCCACTACCGTGTTCCAGGTGTTGCCGTCGCCGAAATAGACGGGGGTGCCGCCCTCCGGCAGCGACTTGCCGTGGCCTAAGTGGTCGTGTCCGGCCACGACGATGCCCTGTTCGTTCAGCGCCCGGGCAAAGCCGTCGTACCGGGCGATATGCTCGGCCACGCCGTGACAGATCTGCAGTACAGCGCGGACGGCCACGCCCTCCGGCTCCCACAGCATCCCGTGGAGCTGGGTCTTGCCGTCGCTGGACAGAAACGTGAATTCACTCAAATTTGTCATGGTGTATCCGCTCCTTTCATGGTATAATTCTTATCATCATACAGTGTACCACAAAAATCCGGAAATGAAAAGAGGGTTCGCCATGTCGCAGTACATATTGGCGCTGGATCAGGGCACCACCAGCTCCCGCGCCATCGCCTTTGACCGGTCGGGGAATATCGCCGCCCTAAGCCAGCAGTCCCTGCCCCAGCACTATCCCCAGGCGGGGTGGGTGGAGCACGACCCCCTGGAGATATGGGACACCCAGCGCCGCGCCGCGGCGGAGGTCATCGCCCGGCTGCCGGAGGGCAGCGTGGCGGGGATCGGCGTCACCAACCAACGGGAGACGACGATCCTCTGGGATAAGGCCACCGGTGAACCGGTGTACAACGCCATCGTCTGGCAGTGCCGCCGCACGGCGGAGCTGTGCGAGGACCTGAAGCGCCGGGGGTTGGAGGAGCGCATCCGCTCGGCCACGGGGCTGCTGATCGACGCCTACTTCTCCGGCAGCAAGATCCGCTGGATACTGGACAATGTGCCCAGCGTCCGCCGCCGGGCCGAACGGGGCGAGGTGCTGTTCGGTACCGTGGAGAGCTGGTTGATCTGGAAGCTCACCGGCCGGCATGTCACCGACTACGCCAACGCCAGCCGCACCATGCTTTTTGATATCCACCGCCTGGCCTGGGATGAGGAGCTGTGCGGCATTCTGGGGGTCCCTACGGCCATGCTGCCGCAGCCCGTGCCCAACAGCGCCGTCTACGGCGCGGTGCAGCCCAGTATCCCGGGGCTGGAGTCCCTGGCGGGCGTCCCGGTCTGCGGCGCGGCGGGCGATCAGCAGTCCGCTCTGTTCGGCCAGACCTGCTTCGCTCCCGGCGAAGCCAAGAACACCTACGGCACCGGCTGCTTCACCCTGATGAACGTGGGCGAAAAGCCTGTGCGCTCCCGCGCCGGACTGTTGACCTCCGTGGCCTGGCAGGTGGACGGAAAGACCACCTATGCCCTGGAGGGCAGCGTGTTCAACGCCGGCAGCACCATCCAGTGGCTGCGGGATGAGCTGGGTATCATTTCCTCGGCACCGGAGATCGACGTGCTGGCTGCCACAGTGCCGGACAGCGGCGGCGTGGTGGTGGTACCGGCCTTCACGGGCCTGGGTGCGCCTTACTGGGATATGTACGCCCGGGGCGCTATTCTGGGCGTCACCCGGGGCACAGGACGGGCGCACATCGCCCGGGCGGTGCTCAGTTGTATCGCTGCCCAGGTCACAGACCTGATGCTGGCCATGCGCCAGGATGCCGGCTGCGATATTGCCCTTCTGCGGGCGGACGGCGGGGCCAGCGTTTCTGATGTGCTGCTGCAAATGCAGGCGGATCTGCTGCGTATCCCTGTGGATCGGCCGGAGATGGTGGAGACCACCGCCTTCGGCGCGGCGGCGCTGGCGGGGCTGAGCTGCGGCTTCTGGCGGGATATGGACGAGATCGCCGACCTGCGCCGCAGCCAGAGGATGTTCCTGCCGGAGCGCCCGCAGGCGGACTGCGATGCCTATTACCGTCTGTGGAAACGGGCTGTTTCCCGGGCCGCTGACTGGATAGAGCATTAAGTAAACAGTGTGTAAATTTCGCCATATAGCGCTTGCAACCGCTGAAAAAACGCGCTATACTGGCGTCAACAGGAATATATGCCGTGCACTGTCCCGCGTGTGTACGCGGTGGGAGAGCCGGGAGATATGGAAAGGAGCTATTATCTATGGGTATTCTTAATGACATCAGCAAGAAGGCGCAGGAGTACGCCGGCATCGCCGTGGACAAGGCCAAGGACCTGGCCGAAGTGGCCGCGGACAAGGCCCAGACCCTCAGTGACACCGCCAAGACCAATATGGCTATTATGAACGAGCAGCGCGAGCTGGAGAAGAACTACCGCGCCATCGGCGAGTGGTTCGTGGCGGAACACCAGAGCGACATCCCCGACGCCGTCAAGGACGTGGTGGCTGCCGTCAACGCCAGCAAGGAGCGTATCGCCCAGCTGGAGGCCAGCAAGCCCCGGAAGGACGAGCCGGCGGTGGACGAGTCTGAGGTGACCTTCAAGGTCTGCCCCGTCTGCGGCGCCGCCAGCGACAGCAAGTTCTGCCCCCACTGCGGCGCGCCCATGGGCGAGTAAAATACAGAAAAAAGAGGACCGCCGCCGGCGGTCCTCTTTTGCAAGCGCTTCATAAAAAGGAAGGCCCGCGAGGGCCTTCCTTTTACTTTTCGTTGGGCATCTTCCAGCCGTTGTGGTCGGTGTGCAGCAGATGGTGGGACTTTTCGCCCAGCGGAGCTTTCAGGAATTCCCGGTACAGCGCCTGCACGTCCTTGTTCCGGTGGGAGAACCGCACCTTGGCACTCTTGTCGATGCTCCACAGGATATCGCCGCGATATGCTGCCAGCTCCTGCCCGTCGTGTATGGGCTGCCCGCCGCCGCCGGCGCACCCGCCGGGACAAGCCATCACCTCAACGAAGTCGTAATCCACATCGCCCTCGTCGATGGCGTGCATCAGCTTACGGGTGTTGCCCAGTCCGCTGACCACTGCCACGCGGACGTTGCCCGCGCCGGGGATGGTGAATACGGCCTCCTTCCAGCTGTCCATACCGCGTACGGCGGAGAAGGCGTCCGGCTTCGGTTCCTTGCCGGTAATGAGATAGTACGCGCTCCGCAGAGCCGCGTCCATCACGCCGCCGGTGGCGCCGAAGACCACCGCCGCGCCGGTGCCGGTGCCCAGCGGACTGTCAAAGGGTGTTTCCGGCAGCACCGCGGGATTGATCTGTTCGCCCCGCAGCATCCGCACGATCTCGCGGGTGGTCAGCACCACATCCACGTCCTGGTCGCCCTGCTCGTCGTCCTTCATGGTGGGCAGCGCACACTCTGCCTTCTTGGCGGTGCAGGGCATGATGGACACCACAAACAGCTTCTTGGGGTCCACGCCGATCTTCTGGGCAAAGTAGCTCTTGGCGACGGCACCGAACATCTGCTGGGGGCTCTTGGCGGTGGACAGGTTTTCCGTATATGACGGGAATTGTCCCTTCAGGAACCGCACCCAGCCGGGACAGCAGCTGGTGAACATGGGCCAGTGATATTTGTTCCGGTGGGTAAAGCGCTCGATGAACTCACTGCCCTCCTCCATGATGGTCAGGTCGGCGGCGAAGTCTGTGTCGAATACATAGTCGAAGCCCATGGTCTTCAGCGCCGTCACCATGCGCTCCGCCGTGGCAAACTTGGGGTCCAGATGATAAAACTCTGCCCAGGCCGCCCGCACCGCCGGTGCGACCTGCACCACGGTGATCCGGTCCTTGTTCGCCAGCGCGTCGAACACCTTGCCGGTGTCGTCGTGCTCCTGCAGACCGCCCACGGGACAGTGGGTGATGCACTGGCCACAGAAGGTGCAGTCGCTCTCGCCCAGGGTCCTGGTGTGGGCCACGCCCACGGTGGTGCGAGTACCGGTGCCCATCAGGTCCCAGATGCCCATGCCCTGGATCTTTTCGCATACCTGGATGCACCGCATACACTTCACGCAGCGGTTTTCGATACGCACCACCGGATTGGAGTAGTCCGTGGGGATGTTCTTCAGGTCGTCGATATAGTGGTCGCCCAGTAGGTTATAGTCGTTGGTCAGCTGCTGGAGCTTGCAGTTGCCGCTGCGGGTGCACTTGGTGCACTTCGTCTCATGCTGGCTCAGCAGCAGCCGCAGATTGACTCGCCGGGCCTCGCGGACACGGGGTGAGCTGGTGTACACCACCATGCCCTCGCTGACAGCGCTGTCGCAGGAGGGCACCAGCCGTGCATAGCCCTCCACCTCCACCATGCAGATGCGGCACGCGCCGATCTCGTTGATGTCCTTCAGATAGCACAGGGTGGGGATGCTGATCCGCAGGGTCTGGGCCGCCTCCAGAATGGTGGTGCCTTCCGGCACCGATACGGTCCGCCCGTCGATGGTCAGAGTTACCATTTTTCGTTCCTCCCTCCCCGGAAAATGCCGTAGCCGTAGTGGTCGCACCGCAGGCAGCGGGACGCCTCGGTTCGCGCGCCCTCCTCGGTGAGCCCGCACTCGATATCCTCAAAGTCGCACCGGCGCTCGCAGGCCTCGCGTTCCGTGGTGTTGATGCGTCCGTGGGGTGCGCGGTTGTTCAGCCGCGGTGCCGGGATGTCCAGCTCCACCTTGATCTCATGCCGGAAGCCCAGGTGCTCGTCGATGTTGGCCGCCGCCACCTTGCCGGCGGCAATGGCGCGGATGGCGCTGGCGGGTCCGGTGACGCAGTCGCCGCCGGCGAATACGTTATCCATGTCGCCCACCTGACCGGACAGTCCCGCTACGAACGTGCCGCGCTTGATGGGTACGCCCGCCTGCTCGAAGCCCTGGATCTCGATGCCCTGGCCGATGGCCACCACGATGATGTCCGCCGGGATGCGTACCTCCGGAAGGTCGGCCTTGTTGGGCCGGGGTCGGCCGGACTTGTCCGCCTCTCCGATGATCTGTGGCTGTACCCACAGCGCGGCGGCATTGCCGTTCTCGTCGGCCTCGATGTGGGAGGGGGCCATCAGGGCGGCGATCTCCGCGCCCTCGGCCATAGCACCCGTTATCTCATCCGGCAGAGCTGTCATGTCCTCAATGCGGCGGCGGTACACGCATGTCACCTTCTCCGCCCCCAGGCGGATGGAGCTGCGGGTCACGTCCATGGCCACATTGCCGCCGCCGATGACCACCACCCGCTTGCCGGAGAAGTCCGGCATCACGTCGTCACCGATGGAGCGCAGCATCTCCACTGCGGACATGACATTGCGGCTGTCCTCGCCGGGGATGCCCACCTTCTTGTCCTGATGCGCGCCGATGGCGATGTACAGGCAGTCATACTCCTTCAGCAGGTCCTCTATCCACAGCTGGGTGCCCACGGTCACGCCGGTGTGTGCCTCAATGCCCAAAGAGAGGATGGAGGCGATCTCCGCATCCAGCAGGTGCCGGGGGAAGCGGTAGTTGGGGATGCCGTAGCGCAGCATACCGCCCAGCTTCTCCCGTTCCTCGAATACTGTCACCTTGTGACCCATCAGGGCCAGGTAATAGGCGCAGCTCAGGCCGCTGGGCCCGCCGCCGATAATGGCCACCTTCTTGCCGGTGGGCGGCGCGCAGGGGGGCTGGGGCACGTCTCCGGCAGTGTCCACGGCGTAGCGCTTCAGCCCGCGGATGTTGATGGCGTCGTCGATCATGTTCCGGCGGCACCGCGCCTCGCAGGGGTGCTCGCAGATGTAAGCACAGGCCACGGGGAAGGGGTTATCCTTGCGGATCAGCCGCACCGCATCGGCGCAGCGTCCCTCGCCTATCAGGGCCATATAGCCGGGTACGTCCACACCGGCGGGACACAGGGCCACGCAGGGCACCGGCAGCTGCAAGCCCGCCAGACAGCGGTGGTGCAGGATGTGTTCCTCGTAGTCATCCCGGAAGCCCTCCAGCCCGTCCAGCACCAGTCGGGCGGCGTCGCGCCCGATGGCGCAGTCGGCGGTGTTCACCACGGTCCTCGCCGTTTTCTCGATAATGGCCAGGGTGCCCATGTCGGCGGTGCCGTCCAGCACGGTGGCGATGAGCTTGCTCAGCTGCCCCAGACCGATACGGCAGGGCACGCACTTGCCGCAGGACTGGGCGTGGCACAGCTGCAAAAACGACAGGGACATATCCACCGGACAGAGGCCCGGAGGACTGGCGGCGATGCGGCGCTCCACGTCCCGGTAGAGATTATCCACCACCGTCTGGGCGCGGCTTGGGTTCTTGATGTCGAGTCTGCTCAAGGGGGTCACTCCTTCCGTCTGCGCCGCGCGGAAGCGTGTCCGCGCGGCGCTTGGAAATTATAAGTTAAACAAAAGAATGACACAAAATCCACCAAAAGTCAACATAAGAAAAAAGATTGTTTTCATAAGAGGAAATTATCGTAAATTGCCTGGTTTTTAACGTTATTTACAGCACAAAACGATAGATTTAAAGCGTGAAAGTTTCTTAAAGGGAAACGTCCGAAGACTGCCTGCGCAGGAAATGGCGTCCCGCGGCGTCCCGATCCGCGGCCATCAAAAAAGAGCACCGCCGCAGCGGTGCTCCCTTTTAGGTTCTTATGCTCTTATGCGCGGCCACTGCGCAGGTAGCCATAGTTCTTCTTGAGTATGTTGCGGAAGAAGGGGATGCACAGCACCGTATCCGCCGCGATCCACGCCATGGGGTCGGCGGCGCAGAGGGCGTAGAAGGCCATGGCCGGTGCATCGGCGCTGACGGCGCCGCCGGCAAACAGCCCCGGCAGCACCAGACACACGGTGATACGCGCCACCAGCTCTGCCGCGCCTGCGCCCAGCACGAAGCCGCTGCGCCCGATGCCCTGCACGCAGTTGCGCACCACAAAGACGAAGCCCAGAAACAGGTACATGGAGAAGTCCACATACAGCAGCGAGTTGCCGTAGCGCACCGCGTCCGGCGTCACTTTGTCGGCGCTGAGGAACACATGGTAGCAGAAGTCGCCCCTTGTCAGCAGCAGACCCGTGCCCGCCGCCAGAATCGCCAGAATGGACACCATGCCCAGCGCCTGCAGCGTACCCCGGCGAATGCGGTCGTACTGACCTGCGCCCAGATTCTGCGCCGTGAAGCTGGTCATGGCGCCGCCCAGCGCGTTCATGGGCGTGGCCACCAGATTGAACAGCCGGTTGGCCGCACCGAAGCCGTTCTGCGCCGCGTTGGACACCATCACGCCGTCCCGCATGTCAAACTTCACCACGCCGCCCTGCATGACGATGATGCCAATGGCCAGCACGGAGAATTGCAGTCCCAGCGGGATGCCCCGCGCCAGATGGCGCTTCACGTCCATGAGGGTGATGCGCCAGTCCTCCCGGTGCAGGCGCAGCACCGGATAGCGCACAAAGGCGTAGATAAAGCAGCCGATGGTGCTGACCAGCTGCGCCAGCACCGTGGCAAGGGCTGCGCCCGCCACGCCCCAGCGGAACACCAGAATGAACGCCAGATCCAGCCCCACGTTCAGCACCGTGGAGAACAGCAGGAACAGCAGCGGTGTCACGGAATCGCCCATGGCGCGCAGGAAGGAGCAGATGAAGTTGTAAAACAGCTGCGCGCCGATACCGGCGAAGATGATGGCGCAGTAGGCGTGCGCCGCGGTGTACACCTCGTGGTGGGCGGGCGTCACGTTGATCCACGCCAGCATGGGATCCAGCAGCACCAGCGCCAGCGCCGTCAGCACCACCGTCAGCGCGGCGGACAGCAGCAGCTGCGTGGCCAGCGAGCGGCGCACGCCCCGTTCGTCGTGCATGCCCACATAGTAGGACGTGATGACGCAGAAGCCCGCGCTGACGCCGAAGGCGAACTGCAAAAAGATGAACACCAGAGAATTGGTATCGTTGACGCCGGCCACCTCGGCGGCGGTCAGCGTCTGCCCAACGATGGCCGCGTCGCTGATGGAGTACACCTGCTGCAAAAGGTAGGACAGGATCACCGGCAGAGAAAACAGGAGGATCACCTTCCAGCACGGCCCCTGGGTCAGGTCGATGGGCTCCCTTCTTTTATGTGCTGTTTTCACAGAAATCGCTCCCTTCTTTTGTATAGTATAGACAATTATCTCTCTCAGAGCGCCGATTATAATACCTTGCGGCGCCATTGTCAAGAGCCCTTTTGTAAAAAATCCGTCCACCGGTCATTCCCGGTACCGCGCCGCCGTTTTCCGTGCATTTTGCGGCGTATTTCCGCTTTTTACCAGTGGCCACAGCCGGTATTTCGTTGCACTTTCTGTCACTTTGTGGTAAGATATCATCGACACAAATGAAACGGGGAGGTCACTTGATATGAGATCCGATGGCACAAAAAAGTCACCTGTGCGTATGCTTGTCTACCTGCTGCTTCTTGCGGCGGTGGTGGCCCTGGGCTATTTCACCGACATCGTTGACTTCACGGAGCTGAAGGCTGTTTTTTCTCTGAAGCTCACCGCCCTGCTGAAGCTGGCTGTCATGGTCCTGCTGGTGCTGCTGGTGTCCAACCTGGTCATCTTCATTCTGCACGGTATCAAGCCCCGCACCCACCGCGGCGGGTCTGTGCTGTCGCTGCTGAGCAGCCTGGTCAAATATGTGGCCGGCATCATCATCGTCTGCCAGAGTCTGTCCCTGCTGGGCGTTAACGTGGGCACCATCATCGCCAGCGTCGGCGTGCTGGCCCTGGTGGTCGGCTTCAGCGCCGAGAGCCTCATCGCTGACGTGGTCATCGGCGCCTTCATGCTGCTGGAGAACCAGTACAACGTGGGCGACATCGTGGAGGTCAACGGTTTCCGGGGCGTGGTCACCAAGATCGGTATCCGCACCACCTCCATCACCGACGGCGGCGGCAATGTGAAGATCATCAACAACTCGGAGATGAAGAATATCCTCAACCGTTCCGATAACAACTCCTGGTCTGTCAGCGATATCTCCATCCCCTATGAGACAGACCTGGAGAAGCTGGAGGCGCAGCTGCCCGCCCTGCTGGAGGAGATTTTCCGCGCCCGGGGCGACGTGATGCTGGATACGCCCCAGTACCTGGGCGTCCAGACGCTGGACGCCTCCGGCATCGTCCTGCGCTTCTGGGTGAAGGTGGCGGAGAAGAACATCTACGCCGGTGCCCGCGCCCTGAACCGTGAACTGCTGCTGGGCTTCCGCCGTCTGGGTGTGGAGTGCCCCTTCCCCCAGATGGACGTACACATGAAATAAGTCATGGAAGAGAAGAACAAGGAGTTTACCCTGGCGCAGGAGCACGCCGCCCCTCCACCGGAGTGCGCTGCCCTCCCGCCGGAGGTCCTGCCGCCGGACACCGTCCTTCCCGGCGAGGCGTCCGCCGCGGAAAGCGCTGCCGCCCTGAAAAAGAAGGCCGCCAAGTGGAAGAAGATCGCCCTTATGCTGGTGGGTCTGTCGGCCATGACGGCGGTGGCCGTCACCGGCGGCGGCACAGCGGACGATCCCGTCCCCGCAACGCCGGACACCCCGCCGGTCCAGCAGGAGCCGTATGCTCCACCGGAGCCGGAACCGGAGCCCCTCGCCGGTGTTCTGCACTATACCATATACAACGATACCTTCGACGACAGCGGCGTGCCCCTGATCCTGGCCGAGGGTACCGTGGACATGGCCGCGCTGTCCGATACGCCCCTGGCGCTGCCCCAGCCGGAGACGCCGTCCGATGGCAGCTATGCGTTCCTGGGCTGGGCGGGCCGGTATGACACCGCCGGCGGAAAGGTCTGGACGACGGTGCCGGACCCCCTGACAGCGGACTTCGCGGCGTCCATCAGACCCGGAGATACAGGGGAGAGGTCGATCGTGCTCCGCGCCGCCTGGCGGCTGACGGAGCAGAGCCGCTACCCCTGGTCCCTGACGCTGGACGACGGCGTCAATGCCGTCACCTATGAGGCGGCGGTGCCTATGGCCTCCGGCGGCAACGTGTACCTGTGCGCCTACCCGCAGCCCACCCGCGACGGCTATCGCTTCGCCGGCTGGCTGAACGCGGCAGGGGAGAGGGTGGACCTTCTGCCCGCCTCCGCCTTCTTTGCCAAAACCGCCGACGGAGAAACGGACTGGCGTACCACCGTCCCTGTCACCCTGACCGCGGAATGGGAGAAAGCATAACAAAAAAGAACAGTCCCTTTAGGCCGCCTGGCATAAGAAAACATACGCCGCAAAAGGCGAGTTTCGCGCAGCCCCATCGTTGCGCCGCCTTGACAGACATCCAGTATGCCTGCGGCGGCGCGCCTCGGCTCTGCACAAAACGCGCTCTTTTTCGGTGCGAAGCAGTTTTGCCAAAGTAAATTCGAGCTGAAATTGGCTGCAAAAACGCCCGCATGCTGACGCATGTGGGCGTTTTTGTGGTCGATTTCAGCCGGATAGACACAGGCAAAACCGTGTGTTTTCTTGTGTCAGGCGGCCTTTCGACTGTTCTTTTTTGATTCTTCTTAGTACGCCACGCCCCAGTAGATGTCGGTGGTGCACGCCTTGCCGCACACCACGCACTTGCCGGTGGTGCCGGACTGCTTCAGCGGCATGCAGCGGCTGGACACGCCGGCCTTCTCCTTCATGGCCAGCTCGCACTCCAGACTGCCGCACCACTTGGTACGGGCGAAGCCGCCCTTGCCCTGGGCCATCTCCTTGACCTCCTCCCAGGAGGTCATATCGAAGGTGTTGTCCTCCAGGTTCTTTTCCGCCATGGCGTACAGGTTGTCGTGCACGTCCTGCAGCAGCTGCTGCACGGCGCTCTCCAGCTCCGTCAGGGGCACGAAGGTCTTTTCACCGGTGTCGCGGCGGGCGATGCAGCACTGCCCCTTCTCCATGTCCTTGGGGCCGATCTCCACACGCAGGGGCACGCCCTTCATCTCGTACTGGGCGAACTTCCAGCCGGCGGACTGGTCGCTGTCGTCCATGCTGACGCGGATGCCCGCGGCGCTGAGACGGTCGCGCAGGGCGGCGGCGGCCTCCAGCACGCCCTCCTTGTGCTGGGCGATGGGAATGACCACCACCTGCGTGGGGGCGATGACCGGGGGCAGCACCAGACCGTGGTTGTCGCTGTGGGTCATGATGATGGCACCGATGAGCCGGGTGGATGCGCCCCAGCTGGTCTGGAACGGGTATTGCAGGGTGTTGTCCCGGCCGGTGAACGTCACGTCGTAGGCCCGGGAGAATTTGTCGCCGAAGAAGTGGCTGGTGCCGGACTGCAGGGCCTTGTGGTCCTTCATCATGCACTCGATGGTATAGGTGGCCTCGGCACCGGCGAATTTCTCCTTGTCGGTCTTGCGGCCCTTCACCACGGGCATGGCCAGCGCGTTTTTGCACACGTCGGCGTAGCAGTTCAGCTGCTGCTCCGTCTCGGCCTCGGCCTCGGCGGCCGTCTCGTGGATGGTGTGGCCCTCCTGCCACCAGAACTCGCGGCTCCGCAGGAACGGGCGGGTGGTCTTCTCCCAGCGGATGACGGAGCACCACTGGTTGTACAGCATGGGCAGCTCACGGTAGCTGTGCAGCACGTGGCTCCAGTGGTCGCAGAACATAGTCTCGGACGTGGGGCGGAAGGCCAGACGCTCCTCCAGCTGTTCGCTGCCGCCATGGGTGACCCAGGCCACCTCCGGGGCGAAGCCGGCCACCAGCTCACCCTCCTTCTTCAGCAGGCTCTCGGGAATCAGCACCGGCATGGCCACGTTCACGTGGCCGGTCTTCTTGAACTCCGCGTCCATGTACTTCTGGATATTCTCCCAAATGGCATAGCCGTAAGGTCGAAGGATCAGAAAGCCCTTGACGCTGGCGTAGTCCACCAGCTCCGCCTTCAGGCAGATGTCCGTATACCACTTGGCGAAATCCTCCTCCATGGGGGTGATCGCCTCTACATTTCTCTGATCCTTAGCCATAGCTTTATACCATTCCTTTGTTAGTATATAGGGTGTGTGCCAACTTCACATTTTACCCGCCGCCATGTGACTTGTCAAGTTGCCGCCGCAAAAAGGCCGCAAAAAAGCGCCCCGCAGGGCGCTTTTTCAGCAATCCCGGCCCAGCCGCCTGTCGCGGCGCCGGCCAACGATGACATACACGAACACATAGGCGATGGCGCCGGTCAGCAGTCCGGCCAGCACATCGATGGCCGCGTGCTGCTTGACGAACACGGTGGCCGCCATGATGAGGATAGCGTACAGCGTTACGCCCCAGCGCCAGCCGGGCTTCCGCAGTCCCGGCGTGTGCCACACCGCCGCCACAGCCGCCATGCAGCCCAGAATATGCACGCTGGGGAAGACGTTGGTGTTGGTGTCGATGGAATAGGTGTACTCCACCAGCCAGGTGGCGGCATTGTGGTGCGCCATCACCGCCGGACGCAGATCCTGCCCGTTGGGCACCAGAATGCAGAACACCACCGCCGTTGTGAACGTCACCATGATGAACCACATATACCGGCGGAAGCCCTCGGCGTCCTTCAGGATCAGATAGATGCCCAGCACCACCAGCAGCGGGCTCCAGGACACATAGGGGAAGATGAACCACTCGCAGAAGGGGATATAGGTGTCCAGCACCGTCTGTGTGGCCCAGTAGTTATCGGTAATAAAGTGCTCGATGGTAAAAAACATCGCCAGATAGACCGGCAGATACGCGCCCCACCAGGCGTGGGGATGGGTCTTGAAGAATTGCTTGATCGCCTGCATACGATCCCTCCGACAGACTTGATGATTTCGTATCCCGTATTGTACCAGAACCGCCCCGGAAAAGGCAACCCCCGCCCTACAAATATCACAGAATTTTTACAACTCAGGCAAATCACCGCAGGTGTTGAACGGACTGGACAAACCGGGGCGGCGTATAGTATACTGTCTCCAATACAGACACAGGAGGAACTGCCATGCAGATCATCAAGCGGGAGGAGCTTCCCGAACAGCGCCAGGTGCGCCTGACTATCGCCGTGGACAAGGACACCTGGCAGGCGTCCCTGGCCAAATGCTACCAGGGCGTCAAGTCCGTCTGCCCCGTGGCCGGCGAGCCTACCCGGGAAAACCTGGAACAGGCCTACGGCCCCGAGTTTTTGTACCAGGAGGCCGTCAACGACACCTATCCCCAGGCGCTGGTGGAGGCCATCAGCCAGAGCGATATCCAGATCGCCGGGACCCCCACCCTGTCGGTGGAGACCATCGGCCCCGACGGCTACACCTTCGCCGCCGTTATCGATCTGTACCCGGAGGTGGAGCTGGGCCAGTACAAGGGCCTGTCCGCCGTCTATCCCCAGGTGGAGCTGAGCAATGACGATACCGAGGCCGCCCTGGACGAGTACGCCCGGGCCAACCCCGATGTGCAGCATCCGGAAAGAGCCGCCATGGGCGACGAGGTGACGCTGGACTTCGAGGGCTTTGTGGACGGCGTGCCCTTTGAGGGCGGCAAGGGCGAGCAGTATCCCCTGCTGCTGGGCAGCGGCTACTTCATTCCCGGCTTTGAAGAGCAGGTGGCCGGCGCCGCCGTGGGCGAGGAGCGCGACGTAAAGGTCACCTTCCCCACGGAGTACGTCCCGGAGCTGGCCGGCAAGGACGCGGTGTTCCATATCAAGGTCCACCAGATCACCCGGCGGGCCATGCCGGAGTGGGACGATGATTTCGCCCGCCGGCAGGGATTTGCCGATGTCTCTGCCCTGCGCCGGGCCGTCATGGAGACGGCGGTGCAGAAAAAGCAGGCCCAGGCCGCCGAGCAGTTCGCCAATGACCTGATCCGCCAGGTGACGGAGGCCATGACCGTTACCATTCCCGCTGCCATGGTGGAGAACCAGCTGGACGGGCTGATCAACGAGCTGCGCGGCCACCTGCAGGCCCAGGGCGTGTCCCTGGAGCAGTATCTGGAGATGGGGAACACCACCATGGAGCAGCTGCGTGACCACGCCCGCGAGCAGGCCGCCGCGGCGGCGCGCTATGAGCTGGCCATGACCGAGATCGCCCACCGCGAGGGAATCGACATTTCCGAGGCCGACGTGGACGCCAAGTACGCCGAGCTGTCCAGGCAGTATGGCCTGTCCGTGGAGCTGCTGCGCCAGCAGCTGCCGCCCCTGCGCCTGCGCCACGACCTGAAGCTGGCCGCCGCCCAGGCGGTGGTGGTGGACTCCGCCAAACGCAAATGACCGCCCCGCGGGCAGCAGCCTGCCCGCGTACCGATCAATGAAAAGCAAGGGAAGGCCCGTACGGGCCTTCTCTTTTTGTATCCCGAAAACCACTCGCCCAGTGAGTGGCTTTCAGGATACAAAGGGCGGCGGACAGATACTGCCCGCCGCCAGATCGCTTTGTCGCTTATATGCCCTACCAGGGATAGAAGTAGATCACCGTGTCCGGCTCCATCTGAATGGGCAGATAGGAGCCGTGCTGTCCCTTGTCAACGGACAGATAGGTGTAGTCCTCGAAGGCCATGGGAACCTGCACGATGAAGCCATCGTGGATGATCCGTTCCGTCTCGCCGGGCGTGTATCTCTTGCCGCCGGTGCGGGTCATATCCAGCATCAGTACGCCGGAGTATTCCCCGTTGGCGGTCAGCCCCCATTCGCCTTCATAGACCTCCTCCGGTGTGACGAAGTCACTTTCGTACCACCAGGTGAAGGTCGCCGCGCCCCAATAGTCCTCCTGACTGCTGTTGGCGTGCAGCTCCAGAGTGGCCAGAGCGGGCTTATCCGTATGACCCTGCCACGCCCATATCTCCTGCGTCAGCTGGGAGCCGGAGGGACACGTCCAGCCGATGTCGCTGCCGAAGCCGTCGTTCCCCTCCTGCGAGTAAAAGGTGAAGTCGTAGGCCAGTCTCCGTTCGTTCTCGGAGTCGTAGGGCAGCGCCACGATTCCGGGGATGGGATACCAGCTCAGGGTATCGGGGTGGCTGTCGGTCAAGAGCAGCTCCGTGGTATCGGTGGGGACAGTCCCCAGATCGTTGGAGACGAACAGCAGGATCGGGTCGCCGCTCTCGCTGCGGTAGAGCACCTCAAGGGTCTCGTAAGACAAGAGGGTTTGTGTTTGAAGATCGAAGTGTAGAAATTAGACGGGGCGATGATGTTATTTGGAACGGAAGTATTCAGACAATAGAAAATACCTTGTTAGAAATTTGTGCGTTTTCATTGTTTAAGGTTGAACTGCTCAAAAATGAATGGAGGATGTGAGATGGCTAACCTTCAAGAACGCCGGGACAAATCCGGCAAGCTGATCTCCTACTCCATCCGCGTCCACCGTGGCCGTGGTGCTGACGGTAAGCAGCTCAAGCCGTGGACGGCGACTTTTGAAAAAGAGTGCCGGGAGGGTGTGACCTCCGACAGCCGTCTGAGATTTGAAGAATACTGCAACTATGTGATCGGCCTAAAGGAGCAGCGGGGTATAAAGCACTCGACCATTGTCCGCTATAGAGAACTGACGGAGCGTCTATACCCGCTCCCGTTGGGGTCAGCGTTTGGGTCAGGAAAAAGCAGCGGGAGAAAACAACAACTTATGCAAACAAAAAGACCCGAAACCGTAAGGTTTCGGGTCTTTTCTGGTTGCGGAGGGAGGACTTGAACCTCCGACCTCCGGGTTATGAGCTGCAGTCAGGAATACTTTTGCGGCGATTATTCAGGGGTTTGGCACATATTGACGGCTTTTTCCAACGCTCCGAATCCACTGAAATCTGCCCAATCCACTGTGTGCTAACCCCGTATGGGTCAAAATATGGGTCAAAATGTGGTCTTAAAAATGGGTCAGCCAAGCAGGCAGCTTTCACTGCCAAATTTGGACTTACGACACATTCAAGACCACTTTGGATTCACTTTTCCGATGGTTACGCTGCCCGGGTTTTCAAGAGATTTTTCATCCCCTGTTTTCGAGCCAACCGCCAATACCGGAAGCTTTTCTTACTCTGCCAGTAATCTCCCGCCCTAGTTCCAACATGGGTCAAAAACATGGGTCGGGCGGTTTTCCTCTCCCAAGGCAGAAACCAACTCCCATCCCAAGGTGTCGTGATTGTACCATAGCTTTTAGAAATTGCAAGTCTTTTCTTCCCAAAAGAAACTGCCGCCGGATGGTATCAACCGATACCACCCGGCGGCAGCTAACAATACGAAGTAATCAAATAAGTGGAAATCTTACTCTGCTAACAAATCAATTTGCTACCAATGCAGTCAGAGCATCCGCTGTGTCCTTAGATTTCTCGTCACCAGCAGTCTGTGCGATCTCAGCAGCTATCGCCTCTTCATCCATCTTCAGCTTATCCAGCAGGAAAGCATGCCTCAAATCAAAGCTTTGGAACACATCATCCCATGTCAAAGCATAGACTTCATAGTTGTCAATTTCAGCAACCAAGCCCTTTTTGCCTTTAGACTTCTGGGAATCGTATCGTGCCTTGACATCGTCATCAACAGCGCTACATACAGCAATAAACTTCCATCTGCGGTACTGGCTATTAAACAACGGTTGTTTTCGGACGTAATCCATATAGTCTTCAATTTGACGTAAAACCGCTTTGGTGAGCACTACTTTGGGTGCTTTCAGCTCAACGACCAGATTTTCCTGAATCGCACTACCATTTGCATCCTCAGTATTTCTTGCAGCACAAGCAAAAATATCCATCCGGCGAAGCTCTTCTTCATCTGGTGTCAACACTGGATTTGGAGCCTTATCACCATAGAGCAAGTACAGATACTCTTCAAGCGCCTTTTGCATTCGCTTGTCTGCCGTTACCAGGTGATACTGTTCTCCGAACAGCCAGTAATGCTGCTCCACAATCTTTTGAACGTGGTCACGTTCATTCGCATATCCTGCATAGTCAAAGACGATTGTCTTGAGAACCTCGATGACCTTATACCGGTCTTCAATAAAACGAATGGTTGCTATAATATTCTCCAGATGTGTCCGCTTTAACACAGATGCAAATTCTTCACGCTGCTTTGGCGACAGTTGAACAATTTCATCGATAATGGAAAGAACATTTTCCCTTTCTTCGGAGCTGAGCAACAAATTCAAAAAACCCAGTAAAGATTTTTCCTGAATCGGCTTCAGGTTATGGAATATCCTAGGCTGAATTCGATAAATCTCCTTTGTGACTTGCACCAAATCCTTTTTACGTAAGGCCCCGTAAAAGTCATTCGGGAATGTAGGGAAAGAATCTCTGGCCTCCATTCGCGCAATGGCTTTATCCACTTGTGCCGCCATGTGCTTATGCAAGCTTTCTTCTATAACATCCTGAATTTCTTTGCTTAACTCTTTTAGAACCTTCTTGTCTTCATCATACTCATTCAGCGCAGTTTGCCCATCAAGTTCTACTCTTTTGCCCTTTAATGTAATTCCGTCTCTCCCCAAAAAGAACGGCGAAGTGACAAATACACTGTGGTTAAAATTCACCGTATTACGGTTAAATGTTGTCGTATCCTTCGACCTAACAACACCCTCTTCATCCAGGAAATACACAGAGAAATTCTCTGTAATTTTCTCATTCCAAACAATCAACGCAATTTTGAACGGGATTCTGGATATTAGGATTTCCTTTTCAACACTTGCATCAGTATTAATGTACTTTCGATAATCCAACTCTGTACCATTGATGGTTAGTACGATTTTCTTATCCTTATTGAGGTACAGATACCATGCAAAGGCTTTGAGCATAGTATCTTCTAACTGCGCAAAGCTTACATCATCTTCACATATACCATCAATGCCACTGATGATCAGTCTCGTGCCCGTTGATCTCGTTGTTGGTGCCGGATCAGAAACATCGCATTGGTTTTTATCAGCATTCTCCAAGCTGATTGTATACGCGATATTGCCATCTGGTGTTGCCGTTACCGTCGACCATTCAGCCAAGGATGCAAAGGAAAAACACGAGAATCGTCCTTTGCCCTTGTTTGCCTTTGTTTTGATTTGCAGGGATCGGCTGTTCTTTTGAGAATCGAGGAATGCACCAAATGTGCGTTCAAGGGAATCATAGGCGATTCCATCTCCGTTGTCAGTGATAACAATCTCTGCACTTCCTGTCAGCTCATTGGGAATACAATCAATTGCAACAGCGGTTGCATTGGCCTCAAAGCTGTTCCATACATATTCGCACAGGGCATCCTTGTAGTCCTTCGTAATACCCGAACTCTCTACACTCTGATTGTTTACACTAAGCTTAAGAATCATTTGAATACCCCCAACTGTCTATATCTGTCACCGAGGTTATACTTCTGTATTTGTATTCTATCATGGAATTTGTCCAATTTATAGCATCAATTTAGGAAAACACAAAAATAGTTGTTTTGTAGACTTGCAATAATCTGCAGTTATCAGCCATCCAACAGGGAGGGCTTGTGCTATATTGCAGCCTGTGGCAAACCAAAAGAGCAACTATCACTTCGTTTCCCACAAATACGCCAGTCAGCAGGCTCGTTATTTGGCTCAACCAAAATTTATATTTTGTACAGAATATTTTTCATTCCCCTATTGACAAATCCCTTTCAGTGTTGTATATTATTTCCATCAATTTCTAAATTTTGGATGAAAGGAGTTTTATATGAATACATCCAACACTAATGACTATTCCGTTTTTAAGGATGCGCTAGGGAAGCGCATTCAGCTTTTGAGAACTGCAGCAAGCCTAACGCAGGAGGCACTAGCAGCGAATTCCGGATTGACGCGCACGACTATCGTTGATATCGAGAAAGGTGCTACAAACCCCACATTAGAGGGACTCGCTCGCATTGCATCTGCACTGGGACTCAAGGTGCCCGACCTGTTCTCTTCCGGTGTAGCGCACCAAAGTACCTACATCATGCAGCCCACCAGCGGAAACCTCTATACACCCTTGGTGGAGCAATTGACCACAGTTAAAAATGGTGAGCTGAATATCCATGTTGCCTATGCTAAAAGCAGTGGCGTCGATCTGCTGACAGCGGCACTCCAGACCTTCCGCAGCGCAGGCGGACACCTCCGTGTACTCGCTGGTATTGATCAGAAAAACACGACCGCTGAAGCCCTATACAAACTCACAAAGCTCTGCGACGAACTCTATGTAGTCCATGATAGCGCATTTGCTCAGACATACCATCCTAAGATTTTCATCGTCCGGAATGCGGATCAGGCATGGGTCGCTGTGGGTTCCAACAATCTGACTCGTGGTGGTTTGTGTACCAATTACGAAACCTGCAACACTCAGTTTCTGAATCTGAACGATACGCTGGATCACAGATCTTACGAGAATCTGACGGAAGCATTCACCCTGTATCAGGAGTCTAATCTGGTAAAAAGGATTTCTTCTGTTGAGGACATCCAAGAACTTCTGCGTAATGGTCTGATTGTTACCGAGCAGCAGAGCCGACAAAACTCTACCAAGCGCAGTAGCTTCAGTGCGAATACACACTTTGGCCACCGTGCAGTTTCCAATCTCCCCACCGCATCGGTAAAGATTCCCGTCCCCGCCAATTTGTTTGCAGGCACATCTTCCAATTCTAGGACAGGCAACAACGAAAGTGCCGCCACACAGCAACCTACCGCACCTTTGCATGATTCTGAAGTCACCGCAGCATCTTTTCTTTCTTTGGAAGCATCCAGTGATGTACAGGCAACCTACTGGTTCGAAATGCGCGCAAGCACCGGCGGCTCTAGAAACATTCTCGATCTTTCTTCTTCCGCTAAGCTTCAGAGCGGCACCCACCCCAATGTAGAAAACGGATCTATCCCCGGTAGTGTGGCCTTTTTCGGTTTGGATCCCATGGCTCGTGATGTGGAGAAGAATGTCACTATCGTCTATAACGGTATTTCCTACTATCCCAGCACCATCAAATTTGCACCCAATAATGCATCCTGGCGAATCCAGCTCAAGGGAGATGCGGAGACCGGCGACGAATCCCTTTCTCAGTATGGCAAAACAGACTTTGCCTATCACATTCTCGTTTTCCATCGTGTAACCTCTGACCACTACATTCTTGAAACCATGGCCGAAAGCGAACTGGACGCACTGAAAGCAAACAGCGAATTCTGGGCAACCAACGGCATTAATAAGTCTTCCAAGGCATTTGGTAAGATCAGAATTGGATAATCCCAATAGATAAGACGCAGGCCCGAAAGCCTGCGTCTTTTACTATGCCTTAAAGGAGTTGCGAACCATTTTCTCTTCTGCACTTGTAAGACCATACATCTGGAAAATAATCTTGTCGATTTCCTCCCGTACATCTGCAGCGGTTTTGTAGTAGTTATCCGCATTCTTTATTTCCGGAACACCATCCCACAAACCACACAAGTCCGGCTCATTCCGGTATAGTAGCCGTTCCAAGGCTCTGACCGCATCCAATGCCGTATAATCTACACCATGTAAAGTAACCATGCTGTTCCATGCCTCTCGGAAAGGAACAGGAATCTGCCGTACAACACTCTGCGTCAGATCAATACCCCCCATTTTCAACCGTACAAAAAAATCAAACACCTTGGAATTAAACAGCGCCAGTATCATCAAAAGATCCTCAACTGGTGTTGTCTGGAGCAATTGAACGGATTGGCAAGTTGGCATTGACGGTATGATCGATGCAATCATAGTCCGTTGATTGGTGGGAGAGGTAAGACTTCTCCAGCACAGAGAATACGGTTGATCATACCTATCAAGAAATGATTCCCAAAATTTCTTATCAATAAAGTATCTGCACTCCGGAGCAGGCTTTGGGGCAACAAAACTATCACCCGGTTGCCGTCTAGCAGATGCCTTTGCTTGATAACGTTCATCAGCACTCATTCCTGCAAATGTGGAAAAACGATTATCATATTGTTCGATGAATTTTCCCTCATAGATTGGGACTCGTGTTTTTTCCGACTTTGTAGAAATGTGTTCTGCATGCGCAGTAAGGTGTACCAACCTACCAAAATGACACTTTGGAAATTCTTTTGCAAACACTGACAGCGATCTGTGTGTTCGAAGTAAGAACGAGAACTCCTTCGAATCTGCCACATTCGGAAGCAGTCCTGTTTCCGGATTGATAAGTTCCAGCTCCTCGCTCGTAACATTGATTGGCACAGACGACAATATCTGTTCTTGCTTAGTCAGTCCATAATGTACCTTTATGCCACCGGCATGTTCTCCTCCGAAGAAGAGTACACAGAATTTCTCGCGGCTGTCAATTTGGAAAAGCTTCTCCCGATTATCAAAGAGAAACACCTCTGAAAGTGATCCCTGATTAACAAAATGTCGGAAGCAAGACGAATAGCAAGTTGATGTAACCAGCGCACTTTTCACTATAATCGCTGCAAAACCATCTTTTTCTGTCAATCGAGAAGCTAGCTCAGCAAACATTGCATATGTGTTCAGCTCCCCAACCAACGATACTTTCAGGAGCGGATGTTTAGGGATTTCTTTTTTCACCGAAGCATAATCATCTTGCAGAAGCTGGTAGTACTCCAACAGTTCTAGCCAATTAACCGCAAGTTTTTTAATTTCCTTTTCGCGCTTGTTTTTCTGCGAGATTGCTGAAATTGCAGGACAAACCGGTCTAAAAAATGCCTGTTCTTCAAAGCGGAGCTTTTCCCATGGCGGATTTCCTAACACGACCAGGTTTTGTTGTTCCAGTTCCAAGCAATTGATTCCTTCTGTCTCAGCATACAATCTGTTAAGCGCAAAATTATCAAACCTCACTTCTAGCGGTGCAATTTTATCGCTATGAAGCAATGGATTGCCTACAATAAAGTTCTTTGCGACCTCACGAAGCAAATTTTCATCATCTTCAGCTTCAACTGCAGAAACAATCCGCGCAATGGTGATCATCAGTGCTATTGGGTTGACATCTACACCCCTCAACTGAGTTGCCAGCTTCTTTCTGGAATAACCCAATACATAATTATCAAAATACTGGATTACCGCTAACAGAAATTCTCCGCATCCACAAGAATAGTCCAGGAAGGTTATATTCTCATACTCATTGCAGCAAGCAAAAGAGTCTGAATCTATCGCACGCCTCCGCTTTCGATCCATGTAGCTCTCTAGCGCACGATAAGTAATTTGCGCAGAAAAGTCAGAAGAAGTATAATATGCCCCCGCAATATCTCGGCTAACTTTATCGATTTTATATCCAACTCTCTCAGGCTGTACGCAAAACTCGCTTGCCAAAAGTGCATCATACAGGATTTCTGGTTTTGCTGCAAGTGCGCTTTCTTCTGGCCAATTGTTAATAATGCATTCGCGGTTATTCTCAAAGAACTCTGTCGTGCTCTGTGGGATTAACTCAATTCTTTGATAGAGCGCTAATTGATCTTTAATTGGCATATTCTCGCGCTTGAGAAGATAGCAAGTGCCATGGCAAAAGTAAATCGCCTCGAGATGCAATACCGCTTTTTTGACTTCGCATATACGCCTAAAGTCACCACGAAAAATTTCCGAGATGGTGGTCGTAATTGCATTTTGAATTATATGTATCTGGTTGCTCATGCTTCACCATCCTCAAATCTTTCTTGTGAACATTCCGCCCTCATAATGATAGTACGGACGATTACTGAAGGTCTGTGTATGAATAGAATTGAACTGCATCGCAATCCATTCTTCTACTGTATCCCATTCGTTTTTCAACCCAGGATACATCTCATAGAACTTCTGGCACAGTTGTAACATCTGCATTTCATCGCGAGTCTCCACTCTAAAACCAAGAATTGCTAGAACAATGTTGTGCAATACCAAGTTCTTGTACTTGGCCTTGCATTCTTCGAACGTCTCAGGAGAAGACGAAATCAACTCAACAATTAGTTCTGGACTAACCTGTTCCTTACGTGCGATAAACTCCAACAAGCCATCACAACCCAAGGATTGTTTATTCACTCTGGTTCGAACAATCTGACAATTCGCATCTAACGCCTGGGCCATTACTTTATCCAATTTGTTCGCGATCGACGTTCCGGTTATGTCTATAGCAGGTACTCCAACAGTTTCATTCAGTTTCGAAAGCTCTGCTTTATCAAGCGCATATGCCTCAAGAATAATGTCATCAAGTTTCTTTTCGCAGCTTAATTTCACTAACTCGTCTTGCATTTCTTTCAGGAAAAGCTGCCATACAAAAGCATCCAAAGACGCGAATTCAATAACCGGTACTTGCCATTCCAAATTATTAGGTCGCACTTTGAGCTGCTCTCTTTTTCTGTCATAACATTCTCGTCCTAAGCTATTCAGCTCAATTCGATCAAGCAAACCAGTAGGAACCGGAACTCTTGAAATGTATCCGGCTGCAACCGTAAGCTTTGGCGAAAGCGCTCTTAAATAATAGGAAAACACTCTAGAGTTCAACAGTGAAAGATGCGCGTAAGGACTTCCCTGAACATCTCTAATCCCCGGTCCAGATGCCACAAACAGCTGACCTTCTTCCAGCAGACGAGCGTTGAAGCCGGATGTACCAGTATCGCTATAGACCAGCGATGTTCTATCGAAATACTTTGTGTTGCGCAGAGCCGAACCCTTAGTCGCACGAATATATTCGCCGTCAGCGCCCCATTTTAAGACATAGCTATTAAGTCCACACCAGCGAGAATAACTGCCGCCTTTACTAACAGGAACCCACTCTGGATCATTTAAATGTTCCCAGTAATAGCCTATTAGTCTAGCTGCATCACCCGTTGAAGTGCCCTGCATCGGGATTCCGTAATCTCCGTATTTCCCTGGCATAGCATGTACAGTATTGGGGGTGGTTTGGCTTAAAGAGAAAGCCATGTGTTCACCACCAAAAAGCTGCGTCTGTTGCATAAGCAGCACCGAATCGGAGGCCTTTCCCAGTACTGCAGCTTTTTCTTTAAGCGGAATATCTCTCAATGTCAACACTTTGACACATGCATTCGCATACGGTGTTTTCGTAACCCTGACCAGCGCTACATTTGCCTTTTCTCCACTTAGATCATAGAATGCTCCAGAACCTAAGTCTGCAATTGATTCTATCGTATTATTGGTGATAAGTTCTCTTCGCAAATTCTCGAAACTGTCTAAATACATCCAGCTGCTTTGCGTAACAAGTCCAATCGTTCCACCTGTTTGAATTTTATCGATGCACTGTAAAATAAACGCATTGCACAGATCGCACTTGGCGTTAGGGAAATGCTTCTTGAGATGTTCCTTCATAGAACTAGCCATACCTTTAACGGTTTGGAATGGCGGGTTCGTATAGATCTCTGTAGCGACAGCGGTCATGCTTTCTAAATTCTCACGCTTGCCATCCGCCACTCTTCTGATTCTGTGCGTTGAAAAGTCTGCCTCCAGGAAGCCAAATCCATTTGGTTCAACGGATGTAAAAATATTGGGGCAAAATAGTCTCCAATCAACAGTAGATACCTGCTGTACTTTAGCCAACAACATCAATGCTTTAAGCTTCAGGTTCACTGATGCGACCGCTGCCAGATTGGGATCCAATTCATATCCATATAAAGCATTGAAAATATTCTCAATGCAAGCGATAGGATTATCTAATTCTCTATACCTTAAAACAAACAACTGGTTCAAGATATGGGAAAGGAAATTACCACCACCGCAAGCTGGATCTAAATATACAGAACTAGCAGTCGTTGTTCTAGGAATACCTTTTGTAAGATACTCAATCATGTATTCTTCCGTAAAGAACTGGGTACTTTCTAACCCAGAATCCAGGCTAAGTTTGTTCACATACTGATAAGCCCACGATAAAATATCATCAACATAGTCTGCATAGCGATAAATGTATTTTTCAAAATCCGAAACCAAGGACGAAAACATTTCCCAGAAGGATCTGCGGCTCGACTCCTTGAACTCAATCTCAAGCAGTTCCGAACTGATCATCAAAAACACATCATCTTTCTCATTAGATGATTCATCGTTCTGGATATCACAGAAAATAGTTGTAGCAAGTAAGCTAACAAACACCATTTTGGATGTGCTGGGGTTATTAAGCTTTCCGTTTATTTCCTGATAAGCATTTACCGTCAGCTTCTTTAGTGCTGTCCTAGCTGCTCGCGCTGTGGGCGATTCAACTGTATGGTGAGTTTGAACTCGACCGTCTGCCGGCTTCAAAGCATCCTCTGGCACCACCCACATATTTCCGATACGAGTTGCATTCTTAATTCTATTTTCAGTACAAAGCACTTGAACACGTCGTTTAGAAATGCCCCACTTTGTCGCAGCTTGCTGTGCAGAAATGTATCCCATATTCATCTCTCCTTACTCGCATATTATATTCTCTATCAAGAACAATATCAAGATAAATTTACTCATCTCATCAAGTTTTTTGACGAGACGAGTAAACTATGGATGTACTATCCTAACTCTTGTAGTAATCTAACGCCAATTTTGATTCCCTCCACAACCCCTGCCCTCTCATGATCCCGGCAGAGCTTGCAAACCGGATAGACGATTCTGTCCATCTCCCGGAGGGGCATCCCGTTCATCTGCCGGTACAGTTCTTCGAAATCCGCCTTTATCTGCTCACTGTCATAGGGGTTGTTTTCGTTGAAGCATTCATACAGTAATCCCAGGACAGAATCCGCATCCCCATAATTGGGAGGATTTTCAGCTACCTGTTGTCTTAATTTCTCAAGGAATTCTTTCATCGGTCAGACTCCTTTCCCAGTTCCAGCATCAGTTCAGCGCCGTATTGCAGGCCGTCCAGAAAGGCCTTGCGTTCATATGCACTGCACAGGCGACAACACAGATTGAAAACTGCGTTGTTATTATCCAATGGCAGTACACACAGATACTCCTCCAGCTCCTTGAATCCATCACCAATCTCTTGGGGATCGTGCTCATGGGATTCTGCATAGGCATGGTAGAGCTGATCCAGTACCGTCTGACAATCCGAATTGCCAGAGTCAAAGGGATGAGTTAGCATATAGGCTTTCATTGCTTCAGAAATGGACTTCAAATGTAACACCTCCAAAAATGTTTTGGTGATGTTACCTTGACTTCCTCAAAATTGCAACTGTCATTAGTGCCAAATTATTGCTTGGCGGCCGTCGGTTGCACCGTCAAGTGGTCGCTAACAAAACACAATAAACAAATAGAATCCCTTGTATTTCAAACCGTTCGACATAATTCGCACAAATGTTCCCGATTATTCTCTTGCCGCCTGATATAATAAATCCATCGTCAGGCACCCAACTTATGAACTAAACTATTGAAAAGTACCGATGAGGTCGGCAGATGTTCGACCTCATCCCAACCATTCCGCTCCAGGGTGGAAGGGATGCAGCGTGATGGCTGTGTCGGTCAACATCTGCCGACCTTTCGTACTGGACAGGCGGTAAAGATGAAAAACATCAACTACTACGGTCAAAAGATTACTGTATCCGATGAAGTCGCGGAGTTTTTGGAGCAGGATCGTTTACGGGAAAGTGCTCAACGAAGAAGTGACCAGCGTCACCTGGATTTCGTTGGGAATGAAATTTACACAATGCCCGGTCTGTTCACAGACGAGCCAACCGATCCAACCTTTGAGCAAGCATTCCTTCTTTTGCGGAAGCACAAACTCCGGAAGATCTTTCCAACTCTGCCTGATGATGACCAGAAACTGCTTCGGTTTTACTACTTTCGGTTCTATACATTGGAACAGATCGGCAAGGAATTTGGTATAAGCAAAATGGCGATTTCAAAACGGCTGCGGAAAATACTTGACCTCCTGCGGAGTCTCATGGAAGATGAGGCTCCGTATTTTTCGCAAATTTTTCTCGAAACCCGGTTTACAAATCTTCTGTGCGTGTCCTATAAAGTGAACCACAAACATAAGAAAGCGCTCCGTTCACATTCCGTTCACGCCCTGCACTTGAAAAATTTGGATTATTCTGTTATAATTCTACTACATACATAGTGCCGCCGGCACAACATATCAAAATATCGCGCATACATAACTGACACCGCAGGGGAATCAAAACCGATTCCTGTTCGGTGTTCGTTGGTATGCGTTTTTTGTTTGCCCGGCCATCGGAAGGAGTGAGAAATCTGTGATTGCGAGAGCAGACTGCGCGAAAACAATACAGGAGGAAATGAAAATGAGAGAAAGCAAATTCAAAAACTATGATGCCCTGCCGCTGACGCTGACCGCGCCGGAGGTAGGAGAAGTGCTGGGAATCTCCAGAGCGGCGGCCTACGAGTTGGTTCGTTCGAAAGGATTCCCTCACATCAGAATCGGCACACGGATTCTTGTTCCAAAAGACAAGTTTATCCAGTGGATTGACCAGCAAACGGAGGTGGATGGATGAGATTGTATGAACCGCCCGCAAAAGAATTCTTTCGTCTGCCCAACAGCATCTTCCATGTGCCGCTGGATGCCACCCAGTTCAAACTGTATGCGTATCTGGTCTGCTGCTCCGGCAGTAAGGAATACTGCTGGCCCACGCACAAGAAAATCATTCAGGATACCGGCATCAAAAAGTCTTCTCTCCAGAAAGCCATCAAGGTTCTGGTCAAGCGGAAGCTGATTGCCATGTACAAGCACCGCAATCCCTACGGCTACTCCAACAACGAGTATCATCTGCTGAGCCTGGACAACCCGGAGATTTACCGTGACCTGGATACAGAAGCAGACGAGCTTCCGCTGTTCATTGGCGAGGAGCTTCCCGCATAAGCTGGAGTTGCTTTCCATACTGATTTCGGAGATTTCGGATGAAAGGATTGGAAAGCAGGAGAAAGGCATTGGCGCTTTTCGCGCCAATGCCTATTCACAGCAGCCCGCAGTGCGAGCTGCCGCAAGGGTTTGCGGGTTTTGGAAATTGACGCTTTTTTCGAGGTTCCCAGAACGGTTTGACGCTAAATTTGGGAAAAGTCGCCGCAAAGCCCCGTGTCACAACGGTTTGCGGCGGCGCTTTGATAGAAAATCGGTACGCTTTATACCGTTGTAGTCGGCGGAAGTCTCCGTAGCAGCTCAAATCTTGCTACGCCATAAACAAAGATAAGCGGCGGTTGAGAATTGATAACTTTCTGATAATAGTGTGGCTTCCCCATAGCTTTTCTCTGCCTTTTACGGTATTGTGTGCCGTTACAAAGGAGGCTGATTTTATGCCGAAAAGACGAGCAAACGGGGAGGGAAACATCCGCAAACGAAAGGACGGTCGATGGGAAGGCCGGTACACTGTCGGTCACGATCCAGAAACAGGAAAGGCCATCATTAAAAACGTCCTTGGAAAGACGCAAGCGGAAGTCAAGGAGAAGTTGAAGAAAGCCATCGAGGAAAATGTGGGAATCGACTACGGGCGGGCCAAGAACTACACCGTGGGTAACTGGTTAGAAGTGTGGTACGAGAACTATGCCAAAATCAAAATGCGCCCATCCACCTACCTGACCTATCATGGCTACATCGAAAACCACATCAAGCCGCAGCTCGGAAAGATCCCGTTGAATGATCTGACGACGCTGCATCTGCAACAGTTCTACAAGAAATTGTTGGCGGAAGGGCGGGTAGAGCGAATCGAAGCACAGAAGCAGCCCAAGGGACTGAGCGCCAAAACAGTGCGCAACATCCATCAAATCATTTCCTCTGCCCTGAAACTGGCAGTCGAGCAGCGGCTGATCGCCCGCAATCCGGCAGACGGCTGCGCGTTGCCGAAGGCGGAGCGCAAGGAAATGCAGACGCTTCCCGTTGAGCAGCTGACATCCTTCCTCCGCGAGGCAAAAGATAGCGGCGTGTTCGCCCTGTACTACATCGACCTGACCACCGGCCTGCGGCGGGGCGAGTTGCTCGGATTAAAATGGTCGGACATTGATTTGGAAAAAGGAGACCTTCGGGTTCAACGGCAGATCGGGCGCATCGACGGCAAGATCATTGAGATGCCGCTGAAAACGAAAAACGCCTACCGCACACTGCCGCTGTCGGCAGACGCGATAGACGTTCTAAAGGCACAGAAAAACAAGGTGGGAAGCAGCGAATGGGTATTTCCATCGCCCACCGGAGGCCCCATGTCGCCGGACAGCGTGTTGCACATGCTGCATCGCGTTCTAAAGCGGGCAGGGCTGCCAAAGGTGCGTTTTCATGACCTGCGCCACACCTTCGCAACGCTGGCTCTGCAAAACGGCGTGGACATCAAAACCGTATCTGGCATGCTGGGGCATTTTTCGGCAGGGTTTACGTTGGACACCTACGCTCATGTAACGACCTCCGCCAAGCGTGAAGCGGCAAAAACAATGGGTAACATCCTCTCTGGTGCGGTATAGTGCTTTCCGCTATCCGCTCCCGTTGGGGTCAGCGTTTGGGTCAGAAAAAACGGCAAGGAAGATATTGGACACAAAAGTGCGGAAAAAGTCCCGAAATCTTACGATTTCGGGACTTTTCTGGTTGCGGAGAGAGGACTTGAACCTCCGACCTCCGGGTTATGAGCCCGACGAGCTACCAACTGCTCTACTCCGCGATATTGTACTGTACCGGGTGGTGCCGGTGACCGGACTCGAACCGGTACGGCATTGCTGCCGGGAGATTTTAAGTCTCCTGTGTCTACCATTCCACCACACCGGCGGATCAGGCACTTGTTAGAATACCACACCGCCCGGCCTGTGTCAACACCTTTTGGAAAAAACATTTCGACAAAGTTATAAAACCCCGTTGCGCGCCGCGCTTTTCTGCGCTATAATGTGTCCACGGAACAAACTGGAACAGGAGGAACATCCTATGAATATTTGGCATGATATTGCCCCCGCGCGGGTAAAGCCCGAGGATTTCTGGGCGGTCATCGAGATCGAAAAGGGCTCCAAGAACAAATACGAGATGGACAAGGATACCGGTATGCTGCGGCTGGACCGTATCCTCTACACCTCTACCCACTATCCCGCCAACTACGGCTTCATTCCCCGCACCTGGGCCGACGACGGCGACCCCCTGGACGTGCTGGTGCTGTGCAGCGAGTCCATCCGCCCCATGAGTTTGGTGCGCTGCTTCCCCATCGGCGTCATCACCATGGAGGACGGCGGCGACCTGGATGAGAAGATCATCGCCATCCCCTTCGAGGACCCCACCTATCATCTGTACACGGATATTTCCGAGCTGCCTGCCCACGTGGCCAGCGAGATCAAGCACTTCTTCCGGGTCTATAAGAGCCTGGAGGGCAAGGAGACCGTGGTCAGCGACGTGCTGGGCCGTCAGGCGGCGGTGGATATCATCATCAAGTGCCAGGATGCCTACATCGAGAAATACTGCAAGTGACATACCGCGCCGCCATCCCCGCCGATGGCGGCGCTTTTTCTGCGGGCGGGAAACCTTTTCCGAAGGAATTGCGTCTATATAGCAGATGAGCCTTTTGAAAGGAGGCGGATCCTATGAAAAAACGTGCGGCGGCGCTGGTGCTGGCGCTGCTGATGCTGCTGGCCCTGCCCGGCTGCGGCATCAAGGCGCAGGCACTGACCAAGGATATCGTGCCCCAGGCACTGGACACGACTACCGACCTGACTGCCGGAGGCGAGGCGGTGTCGGCCTTTGCCCTGTCACTGCTTCGCAGTGAACGGGCGGGAGAGACGGGTGTGCTGCTGTCACCGGTGTCCATCCTGAACGCACTGGGCATGACGGCCAACGGCGCCGGTGGAACTACCCTGAAGCAGATGGAAACGGCGGCGGGCATGAGTCTGAACCAGCTGAATGAATTTCTGTACACCTACCGCATGAGCCTGCCTGCTGCGTACAAGAGCTGCGCCGTTTCGCTGGCCAACTCCGCGTGGGTGCGGGATACCTTCCGGGTGGAGGACAGCTTCCTGCGCGCCTGCGTCAACTACTACAATGCGGAGGTCTATCGTTCTGCGTTCGACGGCAGCCTGGTCACCGACCTGAACCGCTGGGTCGGTAAGGAGACAAACGGCCTGATCGACAGTCTGCTGGAGCAGGCACCCGGCGAGGCCACCATGCTGTATCTGGTCAACGCCGCCTGCTTTGACGCCCGGTGGGAGACGCCCTACGAAGCGTCGGATATCCGCGAGGGCGGGACCTTCACCGCCGCTTCCGGTGCGCGCCAGACGGCGGATTACCTGACCAGCAGCGAGAGCATCTATCTGTCCGGCAACAACGTTACCGGCTTCCTGAAGCCCTATGACGGCGGGAAATATGCGTTCGTAGCGCTGCTGCCCGACGAGGGCGTGACGCTGGAGGACTACCTGAAGAACCTCACCGGTGAGCATCTGTATCAGCTGATCACCAATCACCAATACGCCGATGTGCAGGCGTCCATCCCCCGGTTTACCGCCCAAACGGAGTTGGAGCTGGAGAAGGCGCTGACGGCTATGGGTATCACGGACCTGTTTGACGTGTCCAGAGCTGACCTGCGGGCTATGGGCAGTGCGCCCAGCGGCAATAATCTGTACGTCTCCTCTGTGCTGCACAAGACGTATCTGTCGCTGGACGAAAACGGCACCAGGGCCGCCGCGGCCACGTCAGTGCAGGTGAACAGCGGCAGCGCGCAGCCCACCGACGTCAAGACCGTCACGCTGGATCGCCCCTTCCTCTACATGGTCGTGGACACCCACGCCTGCGTGCCCCTGTTCATGGGCACCGTCACCTCTATGAAATAAGCGAAAAGAACGCCCGACAGGGCGTTCTTTTCGCTTATTCGCCGCCGTTCACATAGTCGTGGGGATCGATGACCGCCCCGTCCCGGCTGACGGAGAAGTGGAGATGGGGCCCCATGCGGCTCTCGGCGGCGGAGGTGCTGCCCACATAGCCGATGACCTCCCCGGCGGCCACGGTCTGGCCCTGCGCCACAGGCGTATTTTCCTGTAAGCTGCTGTACTGGGTGGCGTACCCGCCGTCGTGCTGAATGACCACCGTGGTGCCCATCAGCTCGTCGTCGGTAACGGACTGCACGGTCCCTGCGGCGGCGGTCTTCACCGCCGCGCCCTCGTCAGCCTGCACGTCGATGCCGTCGTGGGTGCGCCAGTCGGCCATAGTGGGGTCATATAACAGCTCCGTCATGCTGAACACCGTCACTGTGGTGCCGTCCAGAGGGGATACCACCTGGGGCAGCAGCTCTGCCGGCTCGGTGATCTCCGCCTCCTCCACCGGGTCGGGGATGACCACCGGCGCGGGCTTTACCACCGGCTGGGTGGGGGTGACGGGCTGAATATCCAGCACCGGCGGCGTGTCCGTCTGCTCCACGGTCACCGGGCGCTCTCTCAGGGCGAAATAGCCGATCGTTCCTGCGGCCACAAGGCACAGGGCGATGGCTATGTAATAGCCCCGCCCGGCGAACATGGCCCGCAGCCGTTCGTTTCGGGAGTCCTTCATATGCGTGTCCCTTTCCTGGCGGGAAGTCCCGCCGCCGCCCCTTCCGGCGGGCGGCACGCCGAAATAAAACATCCTCTGCCCGTATTGTCGCCGGACAGAGGATGTTTTATTCATATTCAGTCGTCGAATTCCGCCCGCAGGCCCCGCCGCAGCAGGGCACTCAGCTCTGCCCGGGGATCGGCGCTTTCGTACAGGATGTTGTGTACCGCCATGCATATCGGCAGCTCCACGCCGTGCTTTTCGCGGAGCACCATCAGTGCCTCCACTGTGTAATAGCCCTCCGCCAGCCTGTGATAGTCCTGATGGCGGATGAAGGACTCGCCGAACTGTCGGTTATGGCTGTAGGGCGAGAACACCGTGGCCTCGTAGTCCCCCAGATGGCACAGTCCGTAGGCTGACAGCTCATTGCCGCCCATAGCCTTGATCAGCCGCGCCACCTCCCGGGTACCCCGGCTCATCAGCGCGCCCTTCAGGCTGGACATCTCCACGCCGTCCAGAAAGCCCGCCGCAATGCCTACCACGTTCTTGGCCGCGGCGCCTACCTCGTTGCCGATCATGTCGCCGCCATAGTAGAAACGGATCAGGTCGCTGGAGAATTCCTGTACCAGTCGGCGCTTTACAGCGTCGTTCCCACTGTCGATGACCATGCAATTGGGGATGCCCCGGTAGAACTCCTGCACATGGCCCGGCCCCAGCCAGACCGCCACAGTGTTGCTCTCATGCAGCAGCGATCCGGCGATAACGCTGAGCCGTTCGCCGGTGCCCATCTCCAGGCCCTTCATGCACAGCACCACCGTCTTGCCCCGCAGGGCCTGCATGGGGGCCTCTGCCAGCAGAGAACGCAGGCTCTGGGAGCCGATGGAGATGATGACCGTCTCCGCCTGCTCCACGTCCCGCAGGTCGGTGGTCAGCCCCACGGAGTCTGGCAGCGTCAGCAGATCGTTCTGCCGGGTGGCCAGAAAGGACTGCATACGGGGCGAGCTCTGCCGCCCGTACAGCGTCACATGATGGCCGATGTGATCCAGATACCAGGTGATGAGGGAACCCCACCGCCCGCAGCCGATGACAAATATGTTCATGGGTTTGTCTCCTTATAAGGAAGTCCCGAAGCCGCGCTTCGGGACTTCGCGTAAAAGCGGATCGTTTACTTTACTTCACGATCAGCGTCTTGCCGTCCATCTCCTCCGGGCAGGCCAGACCCATCACGTCCAGAATGGTGGGCGCGATATCCGCCAGCCGTCCGGGCCGCAGCTCTGTGCCGGCGCCGCACAGGATGAAGGGTACCAGATTGGTGGTGTGGGCGGTCATGGGGCTGCCATCGGGCTGCTTCATATCCTCGGCGTTGCCGTGGTCGGCGGTCACCATGGCGATACCGCCCATCTTCAGCGTGGCGTCCACTACCTTGCCCACGCAGGTGTCCACCGTCTCTACGGCCTTGATGGCGGCCTCCAACACGCCGGTGTGCCCCACCATGTCGCAGTTGGCGAAGTTCAGGATGATGACGTCATAGGCGCCTGACTCGATGCGCTCCACACACTTGTCGCATACCTCAAAGGCGCTCATCTCCGGCTGGAGGTCATAGGTGGCCACCTTGGGAGAGGGCACCAGCACCCGGTCCTCGCCGGGGTACTGCGTCTCCACGCCGCCGTTGAAGAAGAACGTCACATGGGCATACTTCTCCGTCTCGGCGATCCGCAGCTGGGTCATACCCATGCGGCTGAGGTACTCACCCAGCCCGTTCTTCACGGCGATGCGGGGCCACGCCACCAGCACGTTGGGCATGGAGGCGTCGTACTCCGTGTTGCACACATAGGTGGTGGGGAAGAACTCCCGGGCAAAGCCGTCAAAGTCCGGGTCCACGATGGCCCGGGTGATCTCCCGGGCCCGGTCGGGCCGGTAGTTGAAGAAGATGACGCTGTCATTGTCGCTGACGGTGCCGTCGCCGTCCACCACCACCGGCTCCATGAACTCGTCGGTGATGTTGTTGGCATAGCTCTCCGCCACGGCGGCCACCGGGTCATCACTGCGGCGGCCCTCGCCGTACACCATAGCGTCATAGGCCATCTGTACGCGCTCCCACCGCTTGTCGCGGTCCATGGCGTAGTAGCGGCCCATCACCGTGGCGATCCTGCCGATGCCCAGCTGGGCGCACTTGTCGGCGAGTGCCTGCACGAAGCCCTTGCCGCTGGTGGGGGACACGTCCCGTCCATCCAGGAAGCAATGGACGTACACCTTGGTCAGCCCCTTGTCCTTAGCCATTTGCAGCAGGGCGAACAGGTGCTCGATGTGGGAGTGTACGCCGCCGTCCGACAGCAGACCGCACAGGTGCAGACTGGTGCCCTTCTCCAGGCAGTTGTCCATCGCCTGGTTATAGGCCTCGTTCTTAAAGAAGCTGCCGTCCTCGATAGCGCGGCTGATGCGGGGCAGGTCCTGAAACACCACGCGGCCGCCGCCGATGTTGGTGTGGCCTACCTCGCTGTTGCCCATCTGCCCGGCGGGCAGACCCACGTCCAGTCCGCTGGCGGACAGCGTGGTGTGGGCGTATTCCTGAAACAGCTTATCCAGCACCGGCGTCTTGGCCAGAGTGACGGCATTGTCGTCCGCGGGGGGCGCAATGCCGAAGCCGTCCATGATGATGAGGGTGGTAGGGGTCTTATTCATGCCGTTCCTCCTTGGAAATGCTCAGCCTTGGTTGGCAGCATTGATGATGGCGATAAAGTCCTCAGGGTTCAGAGAGGCGCCGCCGATAAGGCCGCCGTCGATGTCCGGCTGGGCCAGCAGCTCCGCCGCGTTGGCGGGCTTCATGGAGCCGCCGTACTGGATGGTGATGCTGCGGGCGATACGGGCGCCGTACAGGTGACGCACGGTGGTGCGGATGAAGGTGCAGACCTCAGCGGCCTGCTCGGCGGTAGCGGTCTTGCCGGTGCCGATGGCCCACACAGGCTCATAGGCGATCACGCACTTCCGCAGCTTCTCCGCGGGCACGCCGGCCAGGGCGGACTTGACCTGCAGCGCGATCAGCTCCATGGTGATGCCCAGCTCCCGCTGCTCCAGCGTCTCACCCACGCAGATGATGGGGTGCAGACCCGCCTCCAGCGCAGAGAGCACCTTGCGGTTGACGGTGAGATCCGTCTCGCCGAAATACTGGCGGCGCTCAGAGTGACCGATGATGACGTACTTTACGCCCAGGTCCTTCAGCATATCGGCGGAGACTTCGCCGGTGTACGCGCCGTTCTTCTCATAAAACACATTCTGTGCGCCCACGGATACGCGGGCATCCTTGAAGCCCTTGATGGCGGCGGCGATATCTACGGAGGGCACGCACACCACAATGTCGCACCATTTGGCCTTGGGCAGCAGGGCCTTCAGTTCCTCGGCAAACTTCTTCGTCTCGCTGGCGGTCTTGTTCATCTTCCAGTTGCCGGCGATAATGGTCTTGCGATATCTGCGATTCATAACAAACTAACTCCTCGTCTTTTACTCTTATATAGAAATGGGGATATGCACACAAAATAAAACGGTTTTCGCCAAAGCCTGCGCGGCCGATCCGGCTCCGCCGGCCGCGGCGAAGGTGCCGGACCTTACTTGTCCAGCAGGCAGGCCACGCCGGGCAGCTCCTTACCCTCCAGGAACTCCAGCGACGCGCCGCCGCCGGTGCTGATGTGGGTGATCTTGTCGGCAAAGCCCAGCTGCTCCACCGCCGCCGCGCTGTCGCCGCCGCCCACGATGGTCACGGCGCCGCTGTCAGCCAGCGCCTGGGCCATGGCCCGGGTGCCGGCGGCGAAGTTGTCAAACTCAAACACGCCCATGGGGCCGTTCCACACCACGGTGCCCGCGCCCTTCACGGCGCCGCAGAAGGTCTTGATGGTGTCGGGACCGATATCCATGCCCTCCCAGCTCTCGGGAATGGCCATGGTGCTGACCACCTGGCGCTTGGCGTCATTGGAGAAGTCATCCGCCGCCACGGTGTCTGTGGGCAGCAGAAGCTTCACGCCGTTCTTTTTGGCCTTTTCGATCATTTCCAGGGCGTAATCCAGCTTATCCGGCTCGCACAGGCTCTTGCCGATGCTGCCGCCCTGGGCCTTGGCAAAGGTATACGCCATGCCGCCGCCGATGATGATGGTGTCCGCCTTGTCCAGCAGGTTGTTGATGACCGCGATCTTGTCGCTGACCTTGGCGCCGCCCAGCACCGCCACAAAGGGCCGCTTGGGGTCGTCCAGGGCCTTGCCCATGACGGACAGCTCTCTGGCCACCAGGAAGCCGGACACCGCCGGCAGGTATGCCGCCACACCGACGGTGGAGGCGTGGGCACGGTGCACGGTGCCGAAGGCGTCGGACACATACAGCTCCGCCATGTCCGCCAGCTCCTTGGCGAAGCCGGGGTCGTTCTTCTCCTCGCGGATATCGAACCGCAGGTTCTCCAGCAGCATGATCTGGCCGGGCTGCAGGGCAGCGGCCTTGGCCTTGGCGTCCTCGCCCACGATGTCCTTGGCGAAGATGACCTCCCGGCCCAGCAGCTGGCTCAAACGCTCCGCCACGGGCGCCAGCGTCAGCTTCATCTTCCACTCGCCCTTGGGCTTGCCCAGGTGGGAGCAGGCGATGACCGCCGCGCCGTTGTCCAGCAGATACTTGATGGTGGGCAGTGCCGCCACGATGCGCTTGTCGCTGGTGATCGCGCCCGTTTCCTTGTCCTGGGGCACGTTGAAGTCGCAGCGCAGCAGGACCTTCTTGCCCTTGACGTCTACATCCTGTACCGTTTTTTTATTGTAATTCATGGAATACGCTCCTCTCGCGTGAAATTCATATATTTGCCATCTCGCCGGTTCCGGCGAGACCGGGAAAGCCATTCTGCCGCAGCGCCTCATAGGTGAGGATCGCCACGGAGTTGCTCAGGTTCAGGCTCCGCGCCTCCGGGCGCATGGGCAGCCGTATGCACCGGTCATAGTGGGTCCTGCGGAAGTCCTCCGGCAGCCCGGCTGTCTCCTTGCCGAAGAACAGCCAGCAATCCGGCGAGAACCGTGCCCGGGTGTAGTCCTGCGGCGCCTTGGTGGTGGCCAGCCACAGATCGGCGGCCGCCTCCGGGTGCCGCGCAAACAGCGCCTCCAGCCCGTCGTAGTCCTGTACGTTCACCAGGTGCCAGTAATCCAGTCCGGCACGCTTCACCGCCCGGTCGGAAATATCAAAACCCAGAGGCCGCACCAGGTGCAGCTGACTGCCGGTGGCGGCGCAGGTACGGGCGATATTACCGCAATTCTGGGGTATTTCCGGTTCGACCAGTACGATGTGCAGCATGACCGTATCACACTCCTGTTACATAAGCGACAACTATTGTAAAACAATGTAATGGGAAATGCAACTATAAAATACCAAAAGCAGGTGATATTTCTCCGAAACATTCAAAATACTTTCTGTTTGACCTACCAAAAGACAGACAAACGCCCACGGACCGCCGCCGAAAAAATTATTGCCGAAAAAAACGGGAAAAATACTGGATTTTCCCGCAGGACCTGTTATAATAGGGGCAGAGAACAATGCAGAAAGAGGTGAGTGCCCATGGGCCGCATTCGCGCCGACAAGTGCAATACCGTCCATGACCGCGCCCGCCTTTCGGGTGCCGTGCCGTCCACGCTGTACGCCGCGCTGTAAAGCGCGCTGTCAGTGGGCGGCATTTTTGTTTTCTTTTTAACAAGTGCGGAACAGCGCAGCTGTTTGCAATATATCTGTACCTATAAAAATTCGGATAGAAAGCGAGAGTACGCACCATGATTTCTCACGGCAAGGATATGAAGATCTTTACAGGCAACGCCAATCCCGCGCTGGCACAGGAGATCTGCAAGCTCATCGGCATCAAGCTGGGCGAGGCAGAGGTTAAAAGCTTCGCTGACGGTGAGGCGTCCGTCTCCCTGTACGAGACCGTCCGCGGCAGCGATGTGTTCCTCATCAACTCCACCTGCAAACCCGTCAACGACAGCCTGATGGAGCTGCTCATCATGATCGACGCCTGCAAGCGTGCCAGCGCCGGCCGTGTCACCGCCGTGATCCCCTATTTCGGCTATGCCCGTCAGGACCGTAAGGCCAAGTCCCGCGATCCTATCTCCGCCAAGCTGGTGGCCAATATGCTCACCGCCTCCGGCGCCGACCGCGTGCTGACCATGGACCTGCACGCCAGCCAGATCCAGGGTTTCTTCGATATCCCCGTGGATAACCTGCTGGGCAACCCCGTGTTCGTGGACTATTACGCCAAGAAGTTCGGCGAAAAGTGCGAGGACATGGTGGTCGTCTCTCCCGATGTGGGCTCTGTGGCCCGCGCCCGCACCTTCGCCCAGAAGCTGCATATGGGCCTGGCCATCGTGGACAAGCGCCGCCAGAAGGCCAACCAGTGCGAGGTCATGAACGTCATCGGCGACGTGGAGGGCAAGGACTGCATCCTCTTCGACGATATGATCGACACCGCTGGTTCCATCTGCAACGCCGCCAAGGCTATTGTGGAGGTGGGCGGAGCCAACAGCGTATATGCCTGCGCCAGCCACGGCGTGCTGTCCGGTCCCGCGCTGGAGCGCCTGAACAACAGTGTCATCAAGGAGGTCGCTCTGCTGAACACCATCCCCGAGTCCATGGGCGAGGGCTGCGACAAGATCAAGTATATCTCCGTGGCCCCCATGTTCGCCGAGGCCATCGAGCGCATCTATCAGGAGATCTCCATCGCCAAGCTGTTCAACTAAAATACTTTCCAAACCCGGAAAACGGTGCTATAATAAGAGGACTGCGTCTGCAGTCCTCTTATTTTGTGTATGCAAGGAGGCGACAGCCTTGTTTTTTAATCGGAACGGCAGCGGAGGCGTGGAGTGGCTGCTGGTGGGCCTGGGTAATCCCGGCAGCAAGTATGAGTCCACCCGCCACAATATGGGCTGGCTGGCCCTGGACAGCCTGATGGAAAAGGAGAAATTCGCCCTGAATAAGCTCCGCTTCAAGGCATGGACCGGTATGCTGGACTACAAGGGGCATAAAATACTGGTGATGAAGCCCCAGACCTATATGAACCTTTCCGGTGAGTCCGTGGGCGAGGCCGCGCGGTTTTACAAGGTACCCGCCGACCATGTGCTGGTCATCTCCGACGACGTGTCCCTGCCGGTGGGCAAGCTGCGTATCCGCAAAAGCGGTTCCGCCGGCGGTCACAATGGGCTGAAGAACATCATTCAGCACCTGGGCACCGATGCGTTTCCACGTATCAAGGTGGGCGTGGGTATGCCCGACCACCCGGACCACGAGATGATCGACTGGGTCATCGGCAAGCCCCAGGGCGAGGAGGCCAAGACCCTCCGCGCTGCCCTGGACCGTGCAGCCGATGCCGCCTTGTCTGTCATTGATGAAGGCCCGGACCGGGCTATGAACAGATTTAACTGACCGGCCAAAGTCCCTCTCCGTGCGGAGAGGGACCGGCACGAAGTGCCGCCGGAGGGGAAAGGAGGGATGCCCCGTGACCGGATTGTTAGACAAGTTATCTGCTCTGCCGCAGCTTCAGGAGCTGCTGGCGGCGCTGCACAGCAGCGCCGTTACCTGCTGCGCTGCCGTGACGGGGCTGTCCCCTGTTCATCGGGCCATGTTCTCCGCCGCGCTGGCGGCAGAGACGAAGCGTCCGCTGCTGCTCCTGTGTGCCGATGAGAAGGACGTTCAGCGCCAGGCGGCGGATATCCGCGTTCTGCTGGGCGTGGAGCCGGTGTGCTTGCCGGAGCGCGAATTGCAGCTGCGCCCCGCCGCTTACAGCCGCCAGTGGGAGAATGCCCGGCTGTCCGCCCTGTACCGCATGGCCCGGGGCGACGCCCCCGTGGTGGTGACCACCGCCGCCGCCCTGGTGCAGCGCTGTCTGTCCCGGGAGGTGCTGCTCGCCGCCGCTTTTTCTCTGGAGGTGGGCGCGCGGTACGACGTGCAGGACCTCTGCCGCCGCCTGACCGCCGCCGGATACACCCGCACCGATCAGGTGGAGGGGCCCGGTCAGTTTGCCCTGCGGGGCGGTATTCTGGACGTGTTCTCCCCTGGGGAGGAGCGCCCGCTGCGCTGTGAGTTTTTCGACGACGAGCTGGACAGCCTGGGCGAATTCGAGACAGCCACACAGCGCCGCGTGCTGAACCGCCGCCAGGTATGTATTCTGCCGGCGTCCGAGCTGCTGCCCTTTGCTGAAGAGACCACCGCCGCCGACGCCGCCGGGCGCATGGAGGATGCCGCCCGCCGCCTGAAGAAGGAGCACGCCGCCATTCGTCAGCGTCTGCTGGACGATGCCGAACTGCTGCGCCAGGGGATCGCGCCACCCGGCGCGGACCGCTATATGGCCGCCGTCTGCCCGGACAAGACCACCGCGTTTGACTATCTGGCTCCGGACACCATCCTCTGTGCCGGCGAGGCCGGCCGGGTACAGGAGACGCTTCGGGCCTTTCTGTTCCAGACCCGTCAGGATGTTACCGCCGCCGTGGAGGCCGGTCTCATGGCCGGCGCCTTCGGCGACCTGACCCTTACGGAGCCGGAGCTGGAGACGGTGCTCTCCCGCTTTGCCCTCTGCCAGCTGGAGAGCCTGCCCACCAGCCGCTATCTGCTGCCGCCCCGCCTGCTGCTGGACGTCAGCGCCAAGCAGCTCTCCGGCTACGGCGGCAGCCTGGATGCCGCCGCCACCGACATCACCCACTATCTGACCGCCGGCTTCGGCGTGCTGGTGCTCTGCGGCGGCGCGGTCCGCTGCCGCAATATGCAGGAGTTCCTCCAGCGGCGCCATATCCCCGCCGCCCTGGCGCTGGAGGGAGATACCGTCCCCGCCCCGGGCCAGACGCTCGTCTCCGTGGGGACGCTGTCCGCCGGCAGTGAGTGGCCTGCCCTGAAGCTGGCTGTCCTGACGGAGGGGCAGCTGACCCGTGCCCTGTCCGGCAAGGCCAAAAAGCCCCGCCAACCCAAGTCCGACAGCCGCCAGCGGCTGCTGAGCTACGCCGACCTGGAGGTGGGCGACCTGGTGGTCCACATCCACCACGGAATCGGCCGCTTTGCCGGGATGATCCGCCTGCCGGTGGACGGCGTGGAGAAGGACTACATCAAGATACAGTACGCCGGGAGTGACTGCCTGTACGTCCCCGCTACCTCACTGGACCTGGTCAGCAAGTATATCGGCGGCGGGGATGACACCGAAAAGGTGAAGCTCAACAAGCTCTCCGGCGACCAGTGGACCAAGACCACCCGCCGTGCCAAGGCCGCGGCCAAGGACCTGGCCGACGGGCTCATCAAGCTGTACGCCCAGCGCCAACGCTTGGGCGGCCACGCCTTTTCACCGGATACCCCCTGGCAGCAGGAGTTTGAGGAGGCCTTCGACTATACGGAGACCGACGATCAGCTGACCGCCATCCGGGAGATCAAGGCCGATATGGAGAAACCCGTGCCCATGGATCGGCTGCTCTGCGGCGACGTTGGCTACGGCAAGACGGAGGTGGCCCTCCGCGCCGCCATGAAGTGTATCCTGGACGGCAAGCAGGTGGCGCTGCTGGTGCCCACCACCGTGCTGGCGCAGCAGCATTATGCCACCGCCGCCGCCCGGTTCCGGGCCTTCCCGGTCACGGTGGAGGTCCTGTCCCGCTTCCGCACCCCCAAGCAGGTCAAGGATGTGCTGGAACGGGTGAAGGACGGCCGTGTGGACCTGCTTATCGGAACCCATAAGCTGCTGGGCAAGGGCGTGCAGTTCAAAGACCTGGGTCTGCTCATCATCGACGAGGAGCAGCGCTTCGGCGTCACCCACAAGGAACGTCTGCGTCAGGTGGCCCGGCAGGTGGACACCCTGACCCTCTCTGCCACGCCGATTCCCCGGACGCTGAACATGGCCATGTCCGGCATCCGCGACATGAGCACCATCGAGCAGCCGCCCCAGGACCGCCAGAGCGTCCAGACCTACGTGCTGGAGCATGACTGGGGCCTTCTGGCGGATGCCATCCGCCGGGAGTTGGGCCGGGGCGGACAGGTGTATTACCTGCACAATCGGGTGGACAGCATCGATGCCACTGCCGCCCATCTCCGTGACCTGCTGGGCGAGGACGTTGCCATTGAGACAGCCCATGGCAAGATGGCCGAGGGCCAGCTCAGCGACGTGATGGCCCGTATGTCCGAGGGTGAGATCGACGTGCTGGTCTGCACCACCATTATCGAGACCGGCATCGACATCCCCAACGTCAATACGCTGATCATCGAGGACGCGGACAACATGGGGTTGAGCCAGCTGCACCAGCTGAGGGGCCGCATCGGCCGCAGTCCCCGCCGGGCCTACGCCTATCTGACCTACCGGGCCGGCAAGGTGCTCACCGAGGTGGCCGCCAAGCGTCTGACTGCCATCCGCGAGTATGTAGAGTTTGGCTCCGGCTTCAAGATCGCCATGCGCGACCTGGAGATCCGCGGTGCGGGCAATCTGCTGGGCCCGGAGCAGTCCGGTTACATGATGTCCGTGGGCTATGATATGTACCTGAAGCTGCTGAACGACGCGGTGCTGGAGCAGCAGGGCAAGACCGCCCCCACCCGGGTGGAGTGTTCCGCTGACATCACCGTGGCGGCCTATATCCCGGAGTCTTACGTTCCCGCTGCCCGGCAGCGCATGGACCTCTACCGCCGCATCGCGGCCCTCCGCACGCCGGAGGACGAGTCCGAGCTCACCGACGAGCTGCTGGACCGCTACGGCGACGTGCCGCCGCCGGTGACGGCGCTGCTGCGGGTGGCGCTGCTCCGTGCCGCCGCTATGGACTGCGGCGTCACCGATATCACCCAGAAGGGCCGCCAGCTGGTGTTCAGCTTTGACGATCGGGTGGACCCCGCCGCACTGCTGGCGGTGTGCACCATGGCGGCCTACCGCAGCCGCGCGCAGCTATCCGCCGGGGCAGCGCCCCGCCTGACACTGTATATGCAGCCCGGGGAGGAACCGCTGGCCGCCGCCGGCGCGCTGGTGGATGCCCTGCGGCTCCATCAGACAGATACACAACAAATGAACGGGGCGCAGTCCCCTGAGGAGGCAAAACATGAAGAATAACTGGATCCGTTTTTTGGCGGGCGCGCTGGTGTCCGTCATGCTGGTGGGCGCGTTTGCCCTCACCGGCGGCATGAAGGGCGGTAAGAGCACCGAGGGCCTGCTGTATCAGGCTAGCGGCCTTCACCCGGACGGCGAGATGCTGGTCGTCGACGGTCAGATCGTCACCTGTGAGGAGTACCTCTATTGGGTGGACTACGTCTGTACCTATCTGGCGAGCCAGCTGCCGGACGTGGACTGGAACGCCGCCGTGTCCGAGGGCGGCATCACCTACGGCGACTATGTAAAGCTGGAGGCGGTGAACGCCGCCAAGCGCTTTGCCGTCACCCGCGCCTGGGCAGAGCAGGAGGGCATCGCCCTCACCGACGGAGACATGGCCGCCCTGGCTCTCCAGCGGCAGAAGCTGGTGTCCCTTTACGGCGAGGAGGGCTATCAGCAGCAGCTGGCCCTGATGGGCATCAGCGAGGAGACCTTCGACGGTATGCTGGCCGCCCAGTACCTGAACAGCAGCCTGCAGACGGCCTATGGCCCCGGCGGCAGCCTGTATGACGAGGATGCCGTCCGCGCCTACGCCCAGGAGCAGGGCTATGCCAGCGTCTATGTGCTGACCCTCACCGGCGAAAATGCCGAGACCATGGCCGCCGATCTGCTGGAGCGCTGGCAGAAGGCGGAGGACAAGGCGGCGGAGTACGCCGCCATGTGCGAGGAGCTGCAGCAGGAGGCTGTGGGCGCCGTTACCCTGACCGCCGCTGAGGGCGATCCCCTCAGTGACGCTATCATGGCGCTGGAGCTGGAGGAGCTGACCGCCGTCATTGATCCCTACGGCGATGGCTCCTGCTATGTGATCCTGCGTACCGATCTGGACCTGTCCGTGGCTGCGGACGCCTATTTCCAGCAGGTCCAGAGCGACCGGCTGGCCAACGCCTCCGTGGTGTCCAATGCCAAGCTGTACAGCAGCCTGGACGTGGGAGCCTTCTATGACCGGATGACGGAGCTCCGCGCGGAGATGCAGGCCGCCATGGCGGAGGCTGGTGGTCATACCGCCGATGATGGCCATGACCACAGCGCCGACGCCGGTACCGACACGGCGGGGGAGGACACTGCCGATACCGGAGCTGACGCCGAGCCGGCGGCATGAGGATGCGTCATTTCGTCAAAATGACGGGAAACCGCCATTTGATATGCCCGATTTGACGATTTTTTAACGAAGTTGCAATTTGGGATTGACTATTGTTAAATTTGTGACTATCATTAGGGATAGACAGGCGCAAGCCTTTGTTGTATACTATCTTCAACATATTTTATAGGAGGTAACTTTCATGAAAGACCTGTATGTTGTCAACTGCTGCCGTACCGCCATCGGTTCCTTTGGCGGCTCCCTGAAGAACACCCCTGCCGCCGAAATGGGCGCCGTGGTGGTCAAGGAGGCTCTGAAGCGCGCAAACGTGGCTCCCGAGAATGTGGATGAGCTGATGTTCGGCTGCATCCTGACCTCTGCCCAGGGCCAGAATGTGGCCCGTCAGGTCTCCATCAAGGCTGGTATCCCCTATTCCGTCCCCGCCTATACCGTGGGCATGGTCTGCGGTTCCGGCATGAAGTCCGTCATCGAGGGTGCCCGTTCCATCCTGGCCGGCGACAGCGACATCGTTGTCTGCGGCGGTACCGAGAACATGAGCGCCGCTCCCTTTGCCTCCATGGACGCCCGCTGGGGCGCTCGTATGGGCGACAAGAAGCTGGTGGACACCATGATCAAGGACGGCCTGTGGGACGCCTATAACAACTATCACATGGGCACCACTGCCGAGAATATCAACGACATCTGGGGCATCACCCGCCGCGAGCAGGACGAGTTCGCCGCCGCCTCCCAGCAGAAGACCGAGGCCGCCCAGGCCGCCGGCAGGTTCGATGACGAGATCGTCCCCGTGATGGTCAAGGTCAAGAAGGAGATGGTTCCCTTCGCCAAGGATGAGTATCCCAAGGCCGGTGTCACCGCGGACAGCATCGCCAAGCTGAAGGGTGCGTTCCCCGTGGGCCCCGAGTCCCCCAACCTCGTGGTGGTCAACACCTTCGAGCCCACCGGCTGCCAGGATGCTCCCGATAAGGGCACCCAGCGCGTTACCGCCGCCAACGCCTCCGGCATCAACGACGGCGCTGCCGCCATCGTGCTGGCCTCCGGCGAGGCTGTGGCCAAGTACGGTCTGAAGCCCATGGCCAAGCTGATCGGCTGGGGCCAGGGCGGCGTGGATCCCAAGATCATGGGCGTCGGCCCCGTGGTCGCTTCCCGCAACGCCATGAAGAAGGCCGGCGTCACCATCGACGACATCGACCTGATCGAGGCCAACGAGGCCTTTGCCGCCCAGTCCATCGCCGTGGCCCGCGAGCTGCACTTTGACATGAGCAAGGTCAACGTCAACGGCGGCGCCATCGCTCTGGGCCACCCCGTGGGCGCCTCCGGCGCGCGTATCATTGTTACCCTGCTGCACGAGATGCAGAAGCGTCCCGAGGCCAAGAAGGGCCTGGCGACCCTGTGCATCGGCGGCGGCATGGGCACCGCAGTCGTGTTCGAGAAGTGCTGAACTGAATGAAAAAGAAGCGGCTCTTATGAGCCGCTTCTTTTTGTACACCGAAAAAACAGGGAGGCCGCGCAGCGGCCTCCCAAAATCTTTATTTCTTGATCTCACCGTTAGCGGCGGCGGTCAGGTACGCGTTGATGAAACCATCGATATCGCCGTCCATCACCGCCTGGATGTTGCCCATCTCATAGCCGGTGCGGGTATCCTTGGCCAGAGTGTAGGGCATGAATACATAGGAACGGATCTGGCTGCCCCACTCGATCTTCATCTGCACGCCCTTCAGATCGCTGATCTTCTCCGCGTGCTGCTGCAGCTTCAGCTCCGCCAGCTTGGCCCGCAGCATCTTCATGGCGTTGTCCCGGTTCTGGAACTGGCTGCGCTCTGTCTGGCAGAACACCACGATGCCCGTGGGAAGGTGGGTCAGACGCACGGCGGAGGACGTCTTGTTGATGTGCTGGCCGCCTGCGCCGGAGCTGCGGCAGGCCTGCATTTCGATGTCCTCCGGCCGGATCTCGATCTCGCTGTCGTCGTCCAGCTCCGGCATGACCTCCAGCGCGGCAAAGCTGGTCTGCCGCCGGGCGTTGGCGTCAAAGGGGCTCACGCGCACCAGCCGGTGCACGCCGTTCTCGCTCTTCAGATAGCCGTAGGCGTTCTCGCCCTCGATGAGGATAGTGGCGGATTTGATGCCCGCCTCGTCGCCGGCCTCATAGTCCATCAGCTGGTAGGTGTACCCGTGGCGCTCGGCCCAGCGGGTGTACATCCGGTACAGCATCTCCGTCCAGTCCTGGGCCTCGGTGCCGCCGGCGCCGGCGTGGAAGGTCAGAATGGCGTTGTTGGCATCGTATTCGCCGCTGAGCAGCGCCGCCAGCCGGCGCTCGCTGATCTCTTTTTCCAGCGTCTCATATCCGCTGACGACCTCCTCCAGCTGGCTGGGGTCGTCTTCCTCCTGGGCCATCTCGCACAGGGTCAGGGTGTCCTCCCACTCGGAAACCAGCTTGTCGTGCTTTTTGATCTTGTTCTCCAGGCGCTTTACCTGACGGCTCACCTGTTGGCTGCGCTCCAGATCGTTCCAGAAGCCCTCCTGCTCCGTCTCCTTCTGCAGCTCGGCCAGCTCCTCTCGGGCCTTGGGGATGCCCAGCGCCTTCTCCAGCTCGCCCAGGGTGGGCTCCAGCGCCTGCAGTTTCTGTTTATACTCGTCGTACTCGATAACGGCCATATATCGTCTCTCCTTGTGCCTGTAAATTTCCTTAGCCTTACTATTATACCAAAAAACAGCCGTTTGTAAAGGGGACAAAACAGGCGTGCGCTCCGCGCACGCCTGTTTTCACTTACTCAGCTTGAAATAGTCTCCCGATCCCGCCAGGTTCGTGACCTCCGTCAGCACCAGAATATCGTCGACCTCCGCCGCCAGTTCTGCCATGCTGCCCCGGTAGTACCGCAGGTCGATCATGGTGATGGTCTCATAGTCGCCGGTGAGGAACGGTACGAAGGAATTGGCGAAGGAGTCCTTCACCAGCAGCAAGTGCTTCCCGTTCTCCGTGCCGGTGGTGATGACGCACTGGCCGTAGTTGCCGCCCAGAAACAGCTCATACTTATCCTTCTGCTCCAGGGCGGACAGGTCGTACAGCGCGCCGTCCTCCCCGTCGCACACCACGCTCTCCACCGTGATCTCCGGCGCGTAGTACACGCTGTCGTATACGCTGTCCGGCAGCAGCACCTTGGAGTACAGCGTGCCGCGGAAGCTGTCCGTGGCCAGCGTCAGGTCATAGCTGCGGGCGGTGTGCCCCGTGGCCTGTGCCCACAGTGTATAGGCCGCCTGCGCGCCCATGGTGGTCCAGTGGTGGTCCGTGTGGTAGTAGGGATCGTCCACCGCCGATAGCGTTTCCCGGCTGTCCAGCAGCGTGCTGCCCAGAATATCGCCCAGCTGGCCGAAGGCCTTGTCCTCGTTGAAATACGGCGCGTTCTCCGGCAGCATATCCCTCAGAATTCCGGCCGGGCTGGGCACGATCAGCGCCGTGCAGGGCTTACCGCTGGCGGCAAAGAAATCCCGGATATACCCGGCGTTCTTCTCCAGCCTTACCCAGTCAAAGCTGTCGTCGGTCACCTTGGCAAAGTACCTCCCGTCCGCGCCCAGATAGGTGCCGCTGATGTCCTCCTTGCCCTCGGCCCGCTGCAGCACCGACCGGGCGGCGGTCCAGAAGTCCCGGAAGACGATCTGGTCGCTGGTATAGTCCTCCACGTCCTCCATGAAGTCGCCGGACATGACACGATCCCAGGTGAGTCTGGGCGTCAGCTGCAAATAGCGGTTCTCGTTCTCCGAGAATGCCCGGTCCGGCGTCAGGAAAAAGCTGCCGACAGACAGCGCCAGCAGTATGCCGCCGATGGCGATCAGCGGCGCGATGCCGCTTCGTTTCTTCATAGCGCCGCCTCCTTAAAATCTAAAGTACAAAAACGGGTTGTAACTGTCGCCCACCAGAAACGCCATGCTCACCAGCAGTACGACGACTACCCACACCGTTCGCAGTCCGTCCGACAGGGCGGGGGAGAGGGCCTGTTCCCGCTTTTCCCACAGCCGCTTGGGAAGGCTCGTGCAGCCGATGACGCCCAGGACCAGCAGCAGCCAGTCGCACCGCAGCAGGTACGCCGTGGTGCTGTCGGCAAAGGTTCCGGAGAACATATGGCCCACATAGGCCCCCAGCGCGCCGAGGTCTGTGATGGCGAACAGCACCCAGCCCATGACGAAGCAGAAGCAGGTGTACACGTGCCCTACGAACCGGGGCGCCTTGTCCAGCCACTTCAGCAGGAATGTCTTTTCCAGCAGCAGCAGTGCGGCGTAGTACACGCCCCACAGGACAAAATTCCAGCTGGCCCCGTGCCACAGGCCGGTCAGCAGCCAGACGATGGCGATGTTCAGGAGCTGCCGCCCCTTGCCCTTGCGGTTGCCGCCCAGGGGGATGTAGACATACTCCCGGAACCAGGTGGACAGGCTGATGTGCCACCGCCGCCAGAACTCGGTGACGGAACGGGACTCATAGGGATAGTTGAAGTTCTCCAGGAAATGGAACCCGAAGAAATGCCCCAGGCCGATGGCCATGTCCGAATAGCCGGAGAAGTCAAAGTAGATCTGGAACGTGTACGCGATGGCGCCGATCCACGCCGTGACCGCTGTGGGGTCCGACATGGCGGCGATGTCCTCCCAGATGGCCCCCATCTGGTTGGCGATGAGCACCTTCTTGCCCAGACCGATCACCAGCCGCTGCAAACCCTCGCTGGCCTCGCTCACCGACTCCCGCCGGTGCTCCAGGTCATAGGCTACTGTCTTGTACTGCACGATAGGCCCCGCGATCAGCTGGGGGAACAGCGTCACGTACGCGCCGAAGTCCACGATGTTCCGCTGGGGCGGCACCAGCCCCCGGTACACGTCGATGGTATAGCTCATGGTCTGGAAGGTGTAGAAGGAGATACCGATGGGCAGCAGCAGCCCCAGCGCCGGGATGGCTGTGCCCAGCAGACCGTTCAGGTTGCTGATGGCAAAATCCGTGTACTTGAAAAAGCCCAGGATCGCCAGGTTTCCCACCACAGAGATGACCAGCACCGCCTTGGCGCCGCCCGCCCTTCCCTTGCTCCGAAAGTGGCCGATGGCCAGACCGTTGCAGTAGTCGAACACCGTGGAGAACAGCATGATCAGAATGTACTTCGGCTCACCCCAGCCGTAAAACAGCAGGCTGAAGACAAGCAGTAGCCCGTTCCGCAGCTTCCGTGGGCAGATATAGTATAAAATAGCCACCAGCGGCAAAAACGCCAGTAAAAATGTGGTGCTGCTGAATACCATGTGATGTGCTCTCCTTTGCGGATAGTCAGAAAAAGGAACAGGGCGGGCTTGCCCGCCCTGTTCAAAACAGATGTCACTTCACGCCGGCCAGCTTACCCATCTGATAGCTGCCGCGTATGGCGGACAGGTTGTTGACGAACAACACGTCCGTCACGCCCTTGGCCTTGGCCAGTGCGCTGACGCTGCCGCCGTAATACCGGTAGTCCACCACATACACCGTCTGGTAGTGGTCCACCAGAAACGGTACAAAGGCGTTGCCGAAGGACTCCTTCACCACGATGCAGCTCTGCCCATTGCTGACTTCGGGGTTCTCGATCACGGTGAAGGGGTTGTCGCCCATGATGAACGCGCCGTATTTCAGGCTGGCCGCTGCGGTGGACTCGTCAAAGATCACCTTGCCGCCGGTGAGCTCGCTGTCCTCGCTGCTGCCGTACTTCATGGCGGCGGTGCTGCTGACGGGATGATAGGCGTTCACCGTATCCGGATCATCCGCCATGGCCTGAGGCTTGCCGCCGTCGTTGTAGAAGGAGCCCAAAAAGCCCGTGTACTGGCTCACCTCATAGTCGCTGAGGTCGTGGGGCGTAATGCCCTTGACATTGCAGAACTGTACATAGGCGTAATAGGCGCCCAGCGCCGTCCAATGGTGGTCGGTGCGGAAATAGATGTACTCCGTCCGATGGGCGTTCAGCGCGTCATGCAGGGGCACCGTTTTTATATTCTGCCCCATTCCCGCCAGAATATCCTTTTCGGCCTGTGCCTGATCGCTGCCGGGTATGTCGCTGAGCAGGCTGTCCGGCAGGGTAATGCTGCTGGACAGGGGGATCGCCATGGCGTAGACATTGCTGACGCCGCTGAGGCTGTCCGCCACGGCGTTGACCGTGGACTGGTACTTCTCCGCCAGGGAGCCCACATAGTTGTACATCTCATATCCGGCATTGCCCACAATGTATACGCCGCCGGACTGATAGGGCGTGGCATCGGTGGTGATGACATTGGAGGCTGCCGGCTTCGTGGTGGTCACGGCGGGCTTATCAGTGTTCCCATCGCCGTTCCCGCTTTGACCACCCTTTTGATCGCCCTCCGGGTCCTTCGCGGTGTTGTCCGCATCGCCGGTCCCGTCAGGCTCGCCGTCCGCGGGCTGGGTGACGGCAGGGCTGTCTGTATCCTTGTCCGGCGCCTTTTTGCCGCTGAATACATCGGTGAAGATGGCCAGCACCGCCACCACCAGCGCCGCGGCGGCGATCAGAAGCAGCAGCGCGCCGCCTCCGCCCCGCTGCCGCCGTTCATAGCGCGGACTCATCCTACATACTCCTTGATGACCGCATTGGCGGTATCCGTGTCAGAGGTAACGCACAGCACCACGCAGGTGCCGTAAGTGGCGAAAACGGCGTTGTTCAGGCGCTCGGCCTCCTCGGGCTGGTAGCGCCCGGCCTCCTGCGTCTGGCTGTCCAGCAGCTCCTGCATGGCGATCTTCACCGCCGATGCGTCCGTCTTATCCTTGCAGGACACCACAAAGATCTCCTCCATGGTGCTGCCGTCAGACATATAGGCGGCAGCGCTGCTGCCCTCGGGCAGCTCCAGATAGTCTCCGGCGTCGATAGCGCTCATGGTGCTGTCAAACTGTACGCGCTCGGTCAGCGCCTTGCCCAGCCCCTCGGCATCCACCGTGGCGGAGGACTTGTCGCCGCAGGCGGCCAGGGGCAGGACCATCAGCATGGCCAGCAGCAGGGTCATAAAACGTTTCATAGAATTGCTCCTTATCATTCACTCAAGACTGTTTTGCCCGCCGGTATATGAGATACCGGCTCAATACATCATTATAATACAAACCGTGCGGAAGTAAAAGGGGGTAAATACAAACAAGCCATTTATTTTCCGCCAAGGCTTTCACTACCTATGACGGAGCGACCCCGCCGCGGGTTCCGAAAAAAAGAGACCGCAAAGCGGTCTCTTTTTCAAAAGTCAATGGTCCCGTTCAGTACCTTCAGGTCGTAGGGCTCGAACACCACCCTGCGGTAGGCGTCCACGTCCATCTTCACGCCCGTCCAGTCGCTGTGTATCTCGCCGTTCTGCTTGATGAGGATGTCGTACAGAATGTCGTAGGTCACGCCGTCCGGTCCCTTTTCCTCGATGGTGGAGTAGGGCAGCGTCTTGTGGTACGTCATGTGCAGGCCCTTGTATTCGAAGTGGAAGCCGTTGCGCATCCGGCAGCCGTCCAGCCCCTTGTAGGTGAACAGGCGCTTCAGGTCTTGCAATATCTTGTCGTGTTCCTCTTCGTACAGGTTCTCCGGTGTCGTCTCGGTGTAGTCGTACCGGAACTGGATGGGGATACGGTAGGGCAGGAAGCGTTCCACATAGTCCACCAGCTTCGCCGCCGGATAGTTCTTGTACAGCACGCAGTTGATGCGCGTGGGGCAGGCGATCTTTCCCAGCACCTCGTCGGGGCTTTCCTCCACATAGTGCTGCAGGTGGCGGGAGATGTTCATGCAGGTGATCTTGTCCTTGTTCCTCTCCGTGAAGGCCAGCATTTCCTCGAAGGAGGTGTGGGCCTGGGCGGGGAAGGTGGTGTTGATATAGATCTTGTGGGTGGCGGGGATGGCGTCCAGCATCTGCTGCAGTGCGTTCAGGTCGGCCAGCGGCTCGCCGCCGGTGAACACAAAATCACACCGGGGCGTGATGCCGTCCATCACCCGGATGCTTGCCAGTATCTTCTCCAGACTGAAGCCGGAGCAGTCCGCGTATTCTTTTTTGTTGATGCAGAAGGGGCAGTTGTTCTGGCAGTCGTAGGGTACGAACACCGTCACGGTGGCGCCGCCTTCCCGCGTTTTATAGGGATGGGCCATGTTGTTGACAACCTCACATAAAAATGTACCAAAACATTGTAAAACAAACAGTGATGGAAAGCAAGGGAAATGTTCAAAAATCTATTGTTTTCTTCTTAACAAAGCACCTGCGCTCCGCCGTCAGTAGGCGCTGTCCGCCAATTCGGCGCGAATAGCGGCAAAGGCCGCCTCCTCCCCCCGCTCCTTCAGCAGCAGCAGCCACCGGTCCAGCAGCGCCGCCGTCTCCGGATGCATGAAGCGGCTGGCATCCGTCCGCCGCAGGTCCTTGCTCCGCTGGTAGTAGTCGTAGGGGGAGGCGTCCGTATATGCGTCGCCCTGATAGACCCGGCAGGCGGCGATCCGGTCGCAGAACATCTCCGCCACATATTTTTTCGGCATTTTGCATCCGCCGATATAGATGGTCCCATCCTCCCGGCGGCAGTAGTCGATCCAGTACTCAAAGTGGTGGCGGTTGCGCCCCTTGTGGTGCAGCCACGCCAGACTCACGCCGTTTTCCAGGCGCTCTTGGTCGTTGGGGCTGCGCCAGCCCTGGTAGTATTTTACGCCCCGCCAAAACTCCGTGGGGCTGTATTTGCTCAGGTCGTGGGTCAGACCCTGCCACACCAGACCCAGCTTGAAGCAATAGTGCCGCACCAGGCGCCGGTGACGGTTGACGGTATGTAAATGCGCGCGGAATGGCATGGCGGCACCTCCTGAAACAAGCTACCTGACAGTATAGCACATCCGGCGCGAAAAGGACAGGGGAAATTTCCACCGGGGCATAAGACGGCGCAAAGCGCGGCAGACTACGCGGGAGGTGAGACGTACATGGTCGATATGGCATTTTTTCGCGGCGGACTGGGGCGCTGGCTGCCGCCGTCCGTACCGCCGGTGGACGAGGCGGTGCTGCTGCGCCGGTGCTGGGAGCTGTTGGTGCTGGACCGGCCCGGCACGGCGCGGCTGGCGGTGTTGGGCCGCGCGCCGCTGTGCCGCACGGTGCTGCTGCCCCAGGAGAACACCGCCGCGCCTCTGCGGGCGCAGCAGGTGGTGGGCTGCGGCCTGTCGCCCCGATGCAGCCTGACGCTGTCCGGCCTGACGCCCCGCCCGGTGCTGTGCGTGCAGCGGCGGCTGACGGCGGTGAACGGCGCGGCCATCGAGCCGCAGGATATCCCCCTGCCCCTGCGCTGGGGGCGGCTTCCGCCGGAGGCGCTGCTGCTGGCCGCCGGCGCCTGGCTGCTGGCGGAGGGCCGTCTGCCGGACTGAAAAGCAAGAGGAGCGCCCACATGGGCGCTCCTCTTGCTTTCTCCCCGGTTTCCCCTGTCGGTGTCAGCATAAGGTATCCAGCTTTTCGGTGAACAGCTTGTCGTTGATCTGGAACAAGGTCATGCTGTGGCTCAGACCATAGAGAATGATGGCGTCCCGCCGGTCACGGGTGTACAGCGGCGCGTGCCGCGCCTGCCGCAGCAGGCCCTGGGCGTCCTCCACCGATGCGCCCAGGCCGAAGCATACGCACAGCAGGCGGTTGCGGGAGGGGAAGCGGCAGCCGGAGAACAGCTGGTGCAGATATACCTCGCTGATACCGGACTGCTTGGCCAGCGCGGCCTTGGAGAGGCCGGTGGTGGTATAGAGCCGCTGCAGCGTCAGCTGTAGCGGCGTGTCCCGGAAATTTTCATTGTTCTCCGACAGAAAGCGGTCCAGATTATTGCTGCTCGGCAAATTCAAATATATGTGGGTGTATTTGAAGTGATTTCACAAGAAAAACTTTCGCAAATATGTTAATATTTCACCTGCTATTTAGGACACCTCGTTTTCTTAGTATCAAAATAGTATCACAGAAAGCCTGCGATTGCAAGGGATCTAGGCTTTGCAAGCCCCTGCCAAAATTGGCCTCAATTTGAGGCCAATTTCGGCTACTGACCTCCGCCCAAAATTAAAGGAGGCGGGCAAGCACCCCTAGGGCTTGCCCGCCTTGATAACCGCAGGGCAAGACCAGGCGGGGCGGTCAATGGCGGCGCACTTGTGCGCCGTTCATCTCGACCATTGACAGCCCCGACAGAGGTTGCTGCTCCCCGATAAAATTCGTATTTGTTACTCGATACTGAACTCAGCGAATAGGTAAAAACCATCGTCTGTACCATAAGAGCCATCTTCTGTCGATGGATAAAAGAACTTAACGACTCTGTATTCTCCCGCCGAAAGCGAACCATATATTTCAGACCAATTGATATTCAAATCTCTTTCTCCTTGAAAAATATATGTTTCGGTGTCAGTAGTTCTATCGCCGATCTCTTTTACTGGTGACCATTTATCATCTTCCTTTTTTTCAATAGAAAAATCGTAATTGATCCCGCCATTGATATCAATTCCTGTGTTATTTGAAATGCGAACTGTCAAACCTGAAGGAGTTACACTTCCCTCTACAACTTTCATCGTGACATCCCCAAAATTGATATTTTTATTCTGGACGCAACCTGCCATCCATAGTGCAAGTACAAAGCAAAGTGATAATACGAGAATCTTTTTCATTTCATATACCTCCACAACAAATCCATCATTTTCCTCCACTACTTTTATATGATATTTCGGTTTACCATTTATTTTTTAGAACAGCATATCATAAACCTATAGGAAAATCTACTTTTTTATCTACCTCCCCGGTCAAAAGTGCGCCGTGTTCGATTGCCACTTTTCTCTGCCTGTTCCCGCTGTTTATCGGCCCGTACTGCCGCCTGCACCTGCTGGCGGCGTGCCTTGCCGCGGCGCTGGTTGCCTTGGCGGTCTGGCTGTGGCCGGCCGCCGAAACGGAGCCGCAGCGCCCGGACGGCATGGACAATCCGGTCCTTGCGGCCGACCCGGTCATGGATGCCTATACGGCCGCCTGCCAGACCTACTACACCGGCGCGGACGGGCGGGAGTACCATGTGTTCACGGCTGTGACGCCGTCCATCGAGGGGCGTACCGACCCGGTGGGGTATCGCTCGGAGCTGATCCCGGCGGGCGGAACGGTGGACTTCCCCGCCACCGTCATGGTGGAGGACGCCGTGACCCAGGACTACGCAGCGGAGGATTTCGCCGCGCTGCTGGACAGCTGGGACGTGTCCGTCACCGCGCCGGAGGGCGTGAGCCGGGTGAAGCTGTGGGACGCGGAGGAGGAAACACCGGAGTCCCCGGCGCTGCTGTACCGGCGGCTGCGTGCGGATCCCACCTGCACCCACAACGAGGTGGTCTGGACGCTGCGCATCACGCCGGAGGACGCGCCGCTGGAAACGGCGCAGGAGCTGCAGGCGCTGCTGGATCGGCTGGCGGAGGAGTACAACGCGGACACGTCCATCACGGTGGAGCTGCCGGACGTGACCTATGACGCGCCGGTGTCGATGGGCTGCGCGGTCACGCTGAAGGGCAGCGGCACCGCCTTCGCCGCGCCGGTGACGGTGACGCCCCTGAGCGACACGGAGCGGTGCCACGCCTACGTCCGCTTTTCGGAGGTCAGCTTTGAGGGGGATGGGAGCGGAACCGGCGTGACCGCCAGAGCGCCCACCTATCTGGAGAACTGCCGCGTAACCGGCTGGGACGTGGGCGCGCTGGCCGTGAACGGCGGCTGGGTTTATCTCCACGGCGGGTATATCGGCGGCAACGGGGTGGGCGCGCGGTACGACTCCGCGTACAGCAACTCCTATACATATACCATCAGGCACATCGACTTTTTGAACAACACCACGGCGCTGGAGCTTCTGTGCCTGCCGCCGAACTCCTATGCGGCGCTGGATGACTGCCGCTTCCGGGGCAACGGAACGGATGTATACAACCCCGGCGGCTACCGCATCGAGGTGAACAACGGCACGGAGGTCACCTTGTGAGAACGTAAAAAAGAACCGCCCGAAGGCGGTTCTTTTTTCGTGCGGGAAGGGCCGTTTACAGGTTCTTCTCGTAGGACTCGATCATCTTCTTGACCATCTGGCCGCCCACAGAGCCGGCCTCGCGGCTGGTCAGGTGACCGTTGTAACCGTTCTTCAGGTTCACGCCGACCTCAGAGGCGGCCTCCATCTTGAACTGATCCATAGCGGCCTTGGCCTCGGGGACATTCAGCTTGTTGCTGTTCTTGGTAGACATCGTTGTGTTCTCCTTTCATGTTGTGGGGCAAATGCCCTTGTTGGGTATCGCAACGGTAGTTTTGCCGCCCGACAGCGCGATATGCATGAAAAACAGTGGCAAATGCTGGATACGGCGCCTAAAAAGGATGGACAAACGGGCGTATTCATGGTATACTAAATTCACTTAACAGCGAGGGGGACCTTCTTTCAGGAAGGACCGAGCAGGGAGGAAGAGGAAAAAGCGCGGCAGCTGCCGCGCTTTTTCGCGTCCTGCGCCGGACAAAAAAGAGGGAGATGACAACACCATCTCCCTCTCCGCTATGTAAAAAATAAGTCGGAGCAAGCATACAAACCTGCTCCGACGTGGTCCGAGTGTCGAGATTCGAACTCGAGGCCTCTTGAACCCCATTCAAGCGCGATACCAAACTTCGCCACACCCGGATATTCTGTTGTGCCTCAAACAGCCCACTTAGAATACCACAGTTTTCGGCGGTTTGCAAGTCCTATTTTGAATTTTTTTCAAATTTCTTCCGAGGCTTTTTGTTGACAAAGGCGTCGGCGCATGGTAATATAATACTCGCGTTTGGCACGAGAGACGCTTTTACGCACGGAGAGATGGCTGAGTGGTCGAAAGCACCGGTCTTGAAAACCGGCGATGTGAAAGCATCCGTGGGTTCGAATCCCACTCTCTCCGCCAGAAAATAAATATGTATGCGGAAGTACCCAAGTGGCCGAAGGGGCTCCCCTGCTAAGGGAGTAGGCCGTCAAAAGCGGCGCGAGGGTTCAAATCCCTCCTTCCGCGCCAGCAAAAAGAGACATCCTTTTGGATGTCTCTTTTTGCTTCACGCGGCTGATTTTGCCCTTCCCCCGTGAAACCACCCGTTGACAAACCGCGCCGAACGGTTTATACTTATTGCCATCAAAAAGGCAGTGACGAAGAAGAAGCTGTTTTTCCGCGGCCAAAGAGAGGGGCGCCCCCGGCTGAAAGCACCCCGCCAAGGACACGGCCCGTACCACTTCCGAGCCGCCTGCGACGAGCAGGACGGGTATCGCCCGTTACAGCGATCGAAAGCGACGGCGTATGCCGGATCTCTTCCGCCGATACTGCGTTGCAGAAGCTTGAAATACAGACCGTATTCCTGCGCTCCTGCGCCTTGTCTCGACGAAAGATATCCCGCCATCCGCAGCGGACAGTAAAAATGCTGCGTATGCCGTAAGCAGGGTGGAACCGTGGAGTAATGCCTATTACCTCACCCCTGATACCATTCAGGGGTGGGGATTTTTATTTATCCAGCCCCGATCACAAGGAGGAACAGACTATGAGCGAAGTCAACAAGGAAAACAAGGAATTTACGTTTGAAAACGAACAGTACCGCAAGACCTACTGGCACACCTGCTCCCACATCCTGGCCCAGGCTGTCAAGCGCCTGCACCCGGAGGTGAAGCTGGCCATCGGCCCCAGCATCGACAACGGCTTTTATTACGATCTGGACGCGCCCTTCGCCTTCACCCAGGACGACCTGGGCGAGATCGAGGCTGAAATGCGTAAGATCTGTAAAGAGAAGCTGAAGCTGGAGCGCTTCGAGCTGCCCCGCGCCGAGGCCGTCAAGTACATGGAGGAAAAGGAAGAGCCCTACAAGGTGGAACTCATCAACGATCTGCCCGAGGACGCCCACATCTCCTTCTACAAGCAGGGCGAGTTCGTGGACCTGTGCGCCGGTCCCCACGTGGACTCCACCGGCCGCATCAAGGGCAACGGCATCAAGCTTACCGCCTGCAACGCCGCTTACTGGCGCGGCGACTCCAACCGGCAGACCCTGCAGCGTATCTACGGCGTGGCCTTCCCCAGCAAGGACGAACTGGATGCCTATCTGAAGGAGCGGGAGGAGGCCGTGAAGCGCGACCACAATAAGCTGGGACGCGAGCTGGAATATTTCACCACTGTGGACTGCATCGGCCAGGGCTTGCCCATCCTGCTGCCCAAGGGTGCCCGCGTTATCCAGCTGCTGCAGCGCTGGGTGGAGGACACCGAGCAGCAGCGTGGCTATCTGCTGACCAAGACGCCCCTGATGGCCAAGCGTGAGCTGTACAAGATCTCCGGTCACTGGGATCATTATCTGGACGGCATGTTCGTCATGGGCGATCCCGCGGATGAGACGAAGGAGTGCTTTGCCCTGCGTCCCATGACCTGCCCGTTCCAGTATCAGGTGTTCCTGAACCGCGGCCGCAGCTACCGCGACCTGCCCATGCGTCTGGGCGAGACATCCACCCTGTTCCGCAACGAGGACTCCGGTGAGATGCACGGCCTGATCCGCGTCCGCCAGTTCACCATCTCCGAGGGACATCTGGTGCTGCGCCCCGACCAGCTGGAGGAGGAGTTCAAGCAGTGCCTGGATCTGGCCAAGTACTGCCTGGGCACCGTGGGCCTGTTGGAAAAGTGCACGTTCCGCTTCTCCCAGTGGGACCCCGCCAACCCCAACAACAAGTACGATGGCACGGCGGAGCAGTGGGACCACGCCCAGGCCGCCATGGAGCGCATCCTGAAGGATCTGAACGTGGACTACACCGTGGGCATTGACGAGGCCGCGTTCTACGGCCCCAAGCTGGACATCCAGTACAAGAATGTGTACGGCAAGGAGGATACCCTTGTCACCATCCAGATCGATATGCTGCTGGCGGAGCGCTTCGGCATGTACTATATCGATGAGAACGGCAACAAGGCCCTGCCCTATATCATCCACCGCACGTCTCTGGGCTGCTATGAGCGGACGCTGGCCTACCTGATCGAGGAGTACGCCGGTGCGCTGCCCACCTGGATGATGCCCGAGCAGGTACGCTTCCTGCCTATTACTGACCGCGCTGCCGACTACTGCGTGCAGCAGGCCGCGGAGCTGCGCAAGCAGGGCTTCCGCGTGGAGGTGGACAGCCGCAACGAGAAGATCGGCAAGAAGATCCGCGAGGCTACCCTGGAGAAGATCCCCTTCATGCTGGTGGTTGGCGACCGCGACATGGAGAACGGCACCGTCTCCGTCCGTACCCGCAAGGGCGAGGACCTGGGCGCCATGACGCTGGAGGATTTCTCTGCCAAGCTGCGCCGGATCGTGGATGAGAAGCAGAAGATCTGACGAGTGCCATAAGTCATAAGGTAAGCGAGAGAGACAGGCGGAAGCCTGTCTCTTTTGCTGCAGTCAGACAAAAAACAGATTTCGCCAAAAGAAAAGTTTATTATAGCAAAACAGCAGGATTCTGACAGAAAACCGCATGAAAAATACATGAAAATGATGCAAATGCGCCAAAAAATGGGGGAAAGTGTGTGGATGAAAAACAAGGAGATGCGCTATTGAACACTATTCAGAGACACAAATATGTTGACAGAGTGTGAACTTATCTGGTAAAATCAAATGGGTGCGCAGCACCCGAATGCATAGAAGAGAACAGGGCGCGCCCTGTTCGCTGTTTCCTTCTGGCGGAGGAAACAACAAACTATGGTAAAGGAATTAGGAGGTAAACATGAAAAAAGTAGTTTCTCTGCTGCTGGCTCTCATCATGGCGTTCTCCCTGGTCGCCTGCGGCGAAAAGAAGGGCGAGACCGATGATAACACCGTGCCCTACAAGATCGGCATCGTGACCGGCTCCGTCTCTCAGTCCGAGGATGATCGCCGCGGCGCCGAGGCCTTCCAGAAGGAGTATGGCGAGGATATGGTCCAGCTGGCCATCTATCCCGACAACTTCACCGAGGAGACCGAGACCACCATCCAGAGCATCGTGAACCTGTCCGCCGACCCCCTGATGAAGGCCATCATTGTCAATCAGGCTGTCCCCGGCACCACCGAGGCTTTCCGCAAGATCAAAGAGACTCGCCCTGACATCATCTGCATCGCAGGCGAGGCTCACGAGGATCTGCCCGAGATCAGCTCCGCTGCCGACCTGGTCACCAACAACGACTTCGTCTCCCGCGGCTATCTGATCATCCGCACCGCGCACGAGCTGGGCTGCGACACCTTCGTACATATCTCCTTCCCCCGCCACATGTCCTATGAGACCATGAGCCGCCGCGTGGCCATCATGAAGGCCGCTTGCGAGGAGTTCGGCATGAAGTTCGTCCTGGAGACGGCTCCCGATCCCACCTCTGACGTGGGCGTTTCCGGCGCTCAGGCCTACATTCTGGAGCAGGTGCCCGCATGGGTCGAGAAGTACGGCCAGAAGGCTGCTTACTTCTGCACCAACGATGCGCACACCGAGCCTCTGCTGAAGCGCCTGCTGGAGTGCGGCGGCTACTTCATCGAGGCCGACCTGCCCTCCCCCCTGATGGGCTATCCCGGCGCGCTGGGTATTGATCTGACCGAGGAGGCCGGTGATTTCGAGAAGATCCTGACCAAGGTCGAGTCCGCCATCGTGGAGAAGGGCGGCGCCGATCACTTCGGCACCTGGGCTTACTCCTACGGCTACACCCTGTCCGCCGGTCTTGCTCTGCACGCCAAGAACGTGCTGGACGGCAAGGGCGAGCTGAAGGACATGGACGATGTGGCTGCCGCGCTGCAGGTCTACTCTCCCAAGGCGGCCTGGAACGGTGCCAGCTACACCAACGCCACCACCGGCGCGAAGTCTGAAAACGTGTTCCTGATCTATCAGGATACCTATATCATGGGTGATCCCGGCCACTTCATGGGCAACGCCGACGTGGAGATCCCGGAGAAGTACTTCACCGTCAGCTGACGACAGGCTTTTGAAGCAACCATTAAAGCGGGGAGGGAGGGCATCCTCCCTCCTCGCTGCTATAGGTAGGGATGAATATGGAAAAGAACAATGCTCCGCTGCTTGAGATGCGGAATATCAAAAAGGGCTTTTTCGGCAATCAGGTGCTCACAGACATCAACTTCACCTTGAAAGAGGGCGAGGTGCTGGGTCTGGTGGGCGAAAACGGCGCCGGAAAGAGCACCTTGATGAAAATACTGTTTGGCATGGACGTGATCCGTGAGACGGGCGGCTACGAGGGGGATGTCCTGATCGACGGAGAAAAAGTGCAGTTCAACACCCCCTTTGATGCGCTGAAGGCCGGCATCGGCATGGTGCATCAGGAGTTCTCGCTGATCCCCGGCTTTACTGCCACGGAGAACATCCTCCTCAACCGCGAGCCCAAGAAAAAAAGCGTCATTTCAGAAGTGTTCGGCCCGCGTCTGGACACTCTCGACTATAAGGAAATGGATAACCGCGCCGCAAAAGCCATCGAGAAGATGGGCGTGGCTATCGACCAGAAGATGGTCATCAGCAGCATGCCCGTGGGGCACAAGCAGTTCACGGAGATCGCCCGCGAGCTGAGCAAGGAGAACCTGAAGCTGCTGATCCTGGATGAGCCCACCGCCGTGCTCACCGAGCAGGAGGCGCAGGCGCTGCTGGACTCCATCCGCGGCATGGCCTCCCGGGGCATCGCCGTGATCTTCATCACCCACCGCCTGCAGGAGATCCTGTCGGTGTGCGATAAGGTGGTCATCATGCGGGATGGCTACGTTGTCAAGGACGTGGCCGCCCGCGAGACGGATGTCCGCGACATCACCCACTACATGGTGGGGCGCGAGGTGGCTGCCGGCGGCGCTGCCCACGACATCCGCGACCACTCCGATGCCCGCACCATTATGTCCATCCGCAAGCTGTGGGTGGATATGCCCGGCGAGATCGTCCGCAACGTGGATCTGGACGTGAAGGAGGGCGAGATCCTGGGCATCGGCGGTCTGGCCGGCCAGGGCAAGCTGGGTATTCCCAACGGTGTGATGGGCCTGTATGAGGCGGGCGGCACCGTGGAATTCGACGGCAAGCCCATCGCGCTGAACAGCCCCCGGAAGTGCCTGGACTCTCAGCTGGCCTTTGTGTCCGAGGATCGGCGCGGCGTGGGTCTGCTGCTGGATGAGTCACTGGAGTGGAACGTGGCGTTCCCCGCCATGCAGGTGCAGAACAAGTTCCTGAAGAGAATGGGTTTCTTCACATGGCGCGACGAAAAGGCCATCCACACGGTGACGAACCGGTATATCGATGAATTGCAGATCAAGTGTACCGGCTCCGGCCAGAAGGCCAGAGAGCTGTCCGGCGGCAACCAGCAGAAGGTGTGTCTGGCCAAGGCGTTCGCGCTGGAGCCCCGCTTCCTCTTCGTGTCCGAGCCTACCCGCGGCATCGACGTGGGCGCCAAGGCGCTGGTGCTGGAGGCGCTGAAGAAATTTAACCGCGAATCCGGCGTCACGGTGGTGATGATCTCCTCCGAGCTGGAGGAGCTGCGCCAGATCTGCGACCGCATCGCCATCGTCTCCGGCGGCAGGGTCGCCGGTATCCTGCCTGCTGACCATTCCTCCGAGGAGTTCGGTATGCTCATGGTCAGTCAGGTGAAGTAAGGAGGAAGAAATGGGCAATACGACCACACTTGGAAACAAGTCAAAATTCAGAGAGCTGCTGGACAGCTTCGGCCTGCCGCGTCTGATCATCGCGTGCTTTCTGCTGCTGCTGCTCATCGCCGCGCCCTGCGTGGGGCTGGATTTCCCCACACAGATCACCAATATCATCACCCGTTTCAGCTGGAACGCCGTGATGGTGCTGGCCATGGTGCCCATGGTACACTCCGGCTGCGGCCTGAACTTCGGCCTGCCGCTGGGTATCGTGTCCGGACTGCTGGGTGCCACGCTGTCCATCGAGCTGGGCTATACGGGGTTTGCCAGCTTCCTGATGGCCATCCTCATCGCCACGCCCTTTGCCCTGCTGTTCGGCGGCGGCTACGGCTGGCTGCTGAACAAGATCAAGGGCGGCGAGATGATGATCGCCACCTACGTGGGCTTCTCGTCCGTGTCCTTCATGTGCATGATGTGGCTGCTGCTGCCGTACAAGCATCCCACCATGGTGTGGGGCTTCTCCGCCAGCGGTCTGCGTACCGTCATCTCGCTGGAGGGCTATTACGACAAGGCGCTGGCCAGTGTGCTGCCGATCGACCTGAACTGCATCGGCATCAATCTGGTGATCCCCACCGGTACGCTGCTGTTCTTCGTGCTGCTGGCCGTGCTGATGTGGGCGTTCCTGCACACCAAGACCGGCACCGCCATGACCGCTGTGGGCTCCAACCCCGCCTTTGCCCGCGCAGCGGGCATCAACGTGGACAAGATGCGGCTTATCTCCGTGATCATGTCCACCTGGCTGGGTGCTGTGGGTATTCTGGTGTATGAGCAGGGCTTCGGCTTCATACAGCTGTACAACGGCCCCTTCTGGATGGCCATGCCCGCCGTGGCCGCCATCCTTATCGGCGGCGCGTCGGTGAATAAGGCATCCATCGGCAATGTGATTATCGGTACGATCCTGTATCAGGGCGTGGTGACCATGACCCCCACCGTGATGAGCGCCGCCTTCCAGATGGATATGAGCGAGGTCATCCGTATCGTGGTATCCAACGGCATGATCCTCTATGCCCTGACCAGAAAGACGGAAAGGGGGCGCTGACATGAAGGGTAAGAGATTCGACGTAAAGCAATTCCTGGGCAAAAACTCAGTGCCCGTCCTGTTTATCATCATCTGCGCCGTGCTCATTCCCGTGTCCGGCCTGCCGGTGAGCTACATACTTAACGAGGCTATGACCCGTCTGGGGCGCAACGCCTTTTTGATCCTGAGCCTGCTGATCCCCATTATGGCCGGTATGGGTCTGAACTTTGCCATGACGCTGGGCGCTATGGCCGGCGAGATCGCGCTGATCCTGGTGGCGGACTGGCAGATCTGGGGTATCCCCGGTCTGGTGCTGGCGGCCATCCTGTCCATCCCCCTGTCCATTCTGCTGGGTCTTATGTGCGGCAGCATCCTGAACCGCGCCAAGGGCCGCGAGATGGTCACCAGCTACTTTATCGCCTATTGCATGACCGGTGTGTACCAGCTGGTGGTGCTGTATATGATGGGGCCCATCATCCCCATCCTCCACAACACACTGAAGCTGCCCCGCGGCTTTGGTATCCGCAACACAGTCAGCCTTCTGCAGATGCGGCAGAGCGTCGATAATGCGCTGGCCGTCTACGTGGGCGGCGTGAAGATCCCCGTGCTGACGCTGATCATCATCGCATTGGCCTGCCTGTTCATTGTGTGGTTCCGCCGCACGAAGCTGGGACAGGATATGCGCGCGGTGGGCCAGGATATGAATGTGGCGCGTGACGCCGGTATCAACGTGGACCGCACCCGCCTGATCTCCATCGTCATGTCCACCGTGTTTGCGGGCTTCGGCATGATCATCTATCTGCAGAACATGGGCAACTTCCCCACCTATACGGCGCACACCAACGTCGGCATGTTCTGCATCGCCGCGCTGCTGGTGGGCGGCGCGTCCGTGGAAAAGGCGTCCATCGGCAACGTGTTCCTGGGTGTGCTCCTGTTCCATACCATGTTCATCGTGGCGCCGGCCGCCGGAACCAAGATCACCGGCGACTCCATGATCGGCGAGTACTTCCGCGTGTTCGTGTCCTACGCCGTTATCACCGTGGCACTGGTCATGTACGAGGCCAAGAAGCGCAAGGAGAACCGCACGCTGGGTCAGCAGCTGGCCATTGAGCAGAAGGCCGAGGAGGAGGGGAGAACCGCATGAAAACGACGAAACGTTCGTGGCTCATCCGTATCGCCTTCGTTCTGGTGCTGGTGCTCGTCGCCGTGCTGATGCTGCGCATCGGACGCGGCCACACCGTCTATTTCGACAACCGCGCAGTGGACAAGGGCGGCCAGTCTGTGGAGGCACCCTATAAGATCACTGTGTATGTGAACGGCGAGCAGATCTCCAAGCTGTACGAAAAGGAGCGCTGCTTGACCACCGTCATCGGCGACAAGCTGGAGCTGACCGTGGAGGTCATGCAGCAGAAGGGCGGCAGCGAGACAACGGAAACGTACCAAATGACACTGCCCCATAACATCGACGGCATCATCATCAACCTGCCGGCGTATATGGCTGGTCTGCCGGAGGAGGCCTATCTGGAGGAATTCATCCCCGCGCCTCCCACCGAGGAGGACGACGAGGAAGCGCCCAACACCGAGGACGATATGGGCCTGGGCGACTTCTGATAATGTGTGCTGCATACACAGCCCATGCGAAAGCATGGGCTGTGGGCGCATAGGGACTCGCTTGCGGGCGGCAGGCGGATATGCTATACTGAATGGGCGGCGCGGAGACCGCGGCCGCATGGGAAAGGAGTATCAAAATGGCTGTTTTGAAAGGCTTGAAGCCAGAAAAGGTGTTCGCATATTTTGAAAAGCTGTGCTCGGTGCCCCACGGCAGCGGCAACACGAAGATCATCAGCGATCTGTGCGTGGGCTTTGCCAAGGAACTGGGATTGAAGTACCGGCAGGAGCCGTGCAACAACGTGGTGATCTGGAAGCCGGCATCCCCCGGCCATGAGAGCGCCGAGCCGATCATCCTGCAGGGACACATCGACATGGTGTGCGCCAAGACCGACGACTGCACCAAGGACATGACCCGCGAGGGACTTGACCTGATGACCGACGGTGAGTGGATCTGGGCGGACAAGACGTCGCTGGGCGGCGACAACTGCATTGCCGTGGCCATGATCCTGGCGATCCTGTCGGATGATACGCTGGTACATCCGCCCATCGAGGCGGTATTCACCGTGGACGAGGAGGTGGGCATGGACGGCGCCTTTGCGCTGGACTGCTCTGACCTGAAGGGCAAAAAGCTGCTGAATTTGGACTCCGAGCTGGAGGGCGTGTTCACCGTGTCCTGCGCAGGCGGCATGCACTCCGATTGCCTGCTGCCCGCAGTGCTGACCGATGCGGCGGGCATGGAGGGCTTCGGCATCACCGTGGCCGGCTTGCGGGGCGGTCACTCCGGTGCGGACATCCATCTGGGACGCGGCAGCGGCAACCGCCTCATGGGACGGGTACTGGCCACAGCGCTGGAGAAGTTCCCCGGCCTGCGGCTGGCAGCCTTCTCCGGCGGGCAGTTCGACAACGTGATCTGCTCCCGCTGCGATGCGGCGGTGGCGCTGCCCAAGGGCAGCGGCCGGGCGTTCGAAGCGTTTATTCGGGAGCTTGAGGGGGTGCTGAAGAACGAGTACGCCGTCACCGACCCCGATGTGACGCTGACCTGCGCGGCGGCGGAGACGGCAAAAGCCGTGTCCGCAGAGCGCACCGTGACGCTGGTACAGGCGCTGACGGCCATGCCGCAGGGCGTGGAGGCTATGGACACGGATTTCCCCGGTCTGGTGCAGACATCCCTGAATATGGGCGTGGTGAAGCTGGGCGGCGACGGACTGCACATCGCGTTCTCCATCCGGTCGTCCATCGCGTCCCGGAAGCTGATGCTGGCGCAGCGCGTGCGGGCTGTGGCGGCGCTGGCGGGCGGCACTGTGGCAGAGCGGGGCGTGTACCCCGGCTGGCAGTACAAGCGGGAGTCGCAGTTCCGGGATACGCTGCTGGCGGCGTATAAGGATCTTACCGGTAAGGACGGCGTGGTGGAGGCCACCCACGGCGGTCTGGAGTGCGGATTGCTGATGGAGAAGATCCCCGGTCTGGACGCGGTGTCCATGGGGCCGGAGCTGCACGATGTACACTCCGTGCGGGAGCGGCTAAGCGTGCCCTCCACGGAGCGCACCTATGAACTGGTATGCGAGCTGCTGCGGCGCAGCTGTTGAATGTGACAGAAAGCTGAGAGGCGGGGCTTTGCCCCGCCTCTGTTATTTTGCAGGATTGCCCAGCAGAAAATGCACTTATTGCGGGGCGTTCCTGCATAAAACAATTTAGCATTATGAATAGACCACCGCTAAAAAGTACCATGATACCGACAAAACTGCGGATTTGCCGAAAGAAATGCCGACTAAGAAAAGCGGAATGTCCGCACGGACGGGAAAATCGTTCCGCAGAAAAATGAAATTTTCCGCATTTAGATATTGCAAAAAGTTTACGCCTGCGATATAATGGCACCGTTGAACACCGCCGTGCCCGACCGGCCGGCGGAAAAAGCTGTTTTTCAGGAAGAGGAAAACAATTTATCTATCAATAAGGAGAAAGAACATGAAAAAGTTTTTTGCACTGGTTCTGGCGCTGGTCATGGCGCTGAGCCTGGTCGCCTGCGGCGACAAGAAGGACGACAGCGGCGATGTGACCGCTGAGCATACCGACACCACCACCGTGGCCGTGGGCGCGGTGATCCTGGCTCGCGACGACGTGTCCAGCGACGACGTGTACAAGTTCGTGGCGGACATCTTCGACAACGCCGCGTCCCTGACCACCAGCCACGCCAAGTACGGCGAGCTGAGTCTGGAGTACGGCGCGTCCATCACCTCCGTGCCCTATCACCCCGGCGCTGCCAAGTACTTCGCCGAGAAGGGCTTTGAGGTCGCCTCCGTCAAGGACGGCGCCGGCAACACCGACTCCCGCAACCTGCGCTTCGTCACCGGCGGCGAGTCCGGCACCTACTACGCCTTCGGCTCCGTCATCGCCCAGCACGCCACCAACAACGCCGGCGTCAACGTCGTGGGTCTGGTGGGCAACGGCTCTCAGGCCAACGTGCAGGAGCTGGTGGACGGCACCGCTGACTTCGCCTTCTGCCAGTCCGACGTGATGGCCTACGCCTACAACGGCACCAACCTGTTCAAGAGCAAGATGGAGGGCTTCTCCACTGTGGCCGCCCTGTACATGGAGCAGGTGCAGATCGTCACCACCAACCCCGCTATCAAGACCGTGGCTGATCTGGCCGGCAAGTCCGTGTCCATCGGCGCTCCCGGCTCCGGCGTGTATTTCAACGCCATTGACGTCCTGGGTGCTTACGGGCTGACCGAGGACGACATCAAGCCCACCTACCAGTCCTTCAGCGACAGCGCCGACGCCCTGAAGAACGGCCAGATCGACGCCGCCTTCATCGTGGCCGGTGCCCCCACCACCGCTGTGACCGACCTGGCCACCACCAAGGACACCTACCTGGTCAGCCTGGACAGCGAGCACATCGCCAAGCTGCTGGAGACCTCCGACTATTACACCGAGACGGTCATCGCCAAGGACGTGTACTTCGGCGACTGATCCTTAACGGACAATTGACAAAAACCGAGGCTACGGCGGGGCTTCCCGCCGTAGTCCTCGTGCTATTCTGTATTTTTTGGGGAGAGAAACGACTATGAGCATCGACAAGAAAAAACCGGATACCAGCCCGGCCGACGGTGTCAATACCGCCGCGGACGAGGCCCCGGATCTGGACGCGGTCATGCGTAAATATGACCGTGAATCCGCCACCCGCCTGTGGGAGGGTACGCCCCAGCTGATCATCCGCATCCTCATGGCCGCGTTCGGTCTGTTCTGCATCGGCATGACCCTGTTTTCCAAGGCCATGCCCGAGATCCGGCTCACCATGTTCGTGGGCTGCATCATTATCATCGGCTTCCTGACCTACCCCGCCAGCAAGCACCACGTCAGGGTCAACTACCTGCCCTGGTACGATATCGTGCTGATGGTGGTGGGCGCGGCCTGCTTCTTCTACTTCGCGCTGAACGCCATGACGCTGGTGCGCCTGTCCACCCGTATCGAGACGGTCCACGTCATCATCGGCGTGGTGGGTATCCTGATCCTGATGGAGCTGTGCCGCCGCTGCGTGGGTCTGCCCATCCTGTGCGTGGCCGGCGTGCTGATCGTGTACGCGTTCATCAACCAGCTGAGCTACGCCGGCGCGGTGAACGGTGCCACCCTGTATGACGCGCTGAAAACCATCATCTACAAGCTGTTCTACACCACCTCCGGCGTCATCGGCACGCCCATCAACGTCTGCTATACCTACATCGTTCTGTTCATCATCTTCGGCGCATTCCTGGAGCGCACCGGCATCGCCAACTTCTTCATCAGCTTTGCCAACCGTCTGGCTGGCTGGTCCAGCGGCGGCCCGGCGAAGGTGGCTGTTATCAGCTCCGCCCTGTGCGGCATGGTGTCCGGCTCCTCCGTGGGCAACACCGTCACCACCGGTTCCTTCACCATCCCCATGATGAAGAAGACCGGCTACAAGCCCGAGTTCGCCGGAGCCGTCGAGGCCGCGGCCTCCACCGGCGGCCAGATCATGCCCCCCATCATGGGTGCGGCGGCCTTCCTCATGGCCGAGTACATGAAGCTGCCCTACGCCCAGGTGGCCGTCAAGGCCATCCTGCCCGCGCTGCTGTACTTCACCGGGATCTTCATCGCCGTCCATCTGGAGGCCAAGAAGCTGGGCCTGAAGGGCGTTCCCCGCGAGGAGCTGCCTGCGTGGCGTCTGCTGGTCCGTGACTGCTACCTGATCCTTCCCCTGATCCTGCTGGTGTGGCTGGTGTCCTCCGGCAGCAAGACCATGTCCCACTCCGCGGCCTATTCCATTCTGGCCGCCATTGCCGTGGGCTTCGTCAATTTCTTCCTGCAGGGCAAGCGCGGTGAGGGCGACACCCAGCCCATGACAACCGGCAAGGCGCTGGGTAATGCCGGCAAGCGCTCCGTCTTCTCCGCAGTGGAGTCTCTGGAAGCCGGTTCCCGCGGCGCTATCACCGTGGCCGTGGCCTGCAGCATGGCGGGCATCATCGCCGGCTGTATCACCGTCACCGGCCTGGCCTCCATCCTCATCAACGCCATCGTCCAGCTGGCGGGCAACGCCACCATCGTCGGCCTGGTGCTGACCATGCTGTGCTGCATCGTCCTGGGCATGGGCGTGCCCACCACGGCCAACTACTGCATCATGGCCTCCACCTGCGCGCCCATCCTCATTCAGCTGGGCTTCCCGCTGGTGGCCGCCCATTTCTTTGTGTTTTACTTCGGCATCGTGGCGGATATCACGCCCCCTGTGGCCCTGGCGGCCTACGCCGGCTCGGCCATCGCCAAGTCCGACCCCATGAAGACCGGCATCAACGCCACCAAGCTGGCCATCGCCGCCTTTATCGTGCCGTACATCTTCGCCTACAGTCCGGCCCTGCTGTTTGAGAACATCTCCGGCTGGTGGGAGGTGGCGCAGATCTGCATCAGCGCGCTGCTGGGCATCTTCGCCATCGCGGCGTCCCTCAACGGCTTCCTGTATAAGAAGATCCACCCCGTGCTGCGTATCGTTCTGGCCGTCGGCGGCCTGGGCATGATGATCCCCGGCACGCTCACCGACGTGGTCGGCCTGGTGCTGGTGGCGGCGGTCATCGCCTACCAGAAGATCAGCGCCAAGAAGCACGGCGGCCCCGTGATGACGGCCTGACCCCATTTGAAGCAAAAGCATCCCCGCACACCGTGCGGGGATGCTTTTTTACACTGTGTTCATACATTTACGCGCATTTTGCCTAAAGTGCATAGTACGGGCATCTTGCAAAAACTGTCTGAATTTGGTATGATACAGGCGGTAAGGCAGTTTTTACACAAAGAGAGGAGCATGGACATGGCACAGACCACAAAAAACGCCATTCGCAAGGGCTTTCTGGACCTGCTGGAGCAGCGGCCGCTGGATAAGATCTCCGTGGTGGACATCGCAGATCACTGCGGCGTGAACCGGAATACGTTTTATTACTACTACTGCGACATCTACGCCCTGGTGCGCGAGGTGCTGGAGACGGAGCTGGACCGCGTCCTCAACGCACCACCCCTCTGCACCAGCTGGTACCAGCTGATGATGCGGGTGGCGGCGTTCATGCGCGCCAACCGCCGCGCGGTCTACCACCTGTACCAGTCCAGCCAGCGCGACCTGCTGGAGCGCGAGTATTACCAGGTGGTCTACGGTGCCGTGGAGGATCTGGTGCGCCGCACGGCGGAGGACCTGCCGGTGGCGGAGACGGATGTGCAGTCCATCGCGGCGCTGTATACGGCCACGCTGGTGGGCCTGCTGCAAAGCTGGCTGCACTACGGCATGAAGCACGATGAGGAGCAGTTCGTGGAGCGCGTCACCCGCCTGACGGAGGGCACGCTGCGCCACGCGCTGGAGCGCAGCTGCGGGGTGGAGAAGGCGTGAGCGGCTTCTGGAAATGCGTTCTGTACGCGGCGGCGCTGGCCCTGCTGGCGCACCCGCTGGGTCAGGCGATCCCCGGTCCCTTTGACCCGGAGAAGCGGCTCTTCCGCAACCGGAAATGGGAGCAGAACGGCCGCGTCTACACCAAATTGGCCATCGATAAGTGGAAGAAGCTGGTGCCGGACATGAGCCGCATCCTGCCGGACATGGTGAAGAAGGAACTGCCCGGCAGCGGCGCCGTGACGGCGGATCAGGCCGCGGCGCTGGTGCAGGAGACGTGCCGCGCGGAGTTGGTCCACGGGGCCTCCTGTTTGCTGGGCCTGGCGTTTCTGTGGCTGTGGCCCGGCTGGGGCGGCGCGATCGTGCTGGCGGTGTGGGTGCTGCTGGCCAATCTGCCCTTTATTCTGATACAACGCTACAACCGCCCCCGGCTCATGCGCCTGGCGGCGCTGCTGCGAAAGCGAGCGCAGCGGAAAGGAGAGCAAAATGCGCGTACTGATCCTGACCTGTAACACCGGCGGCGGGCACAACGCCGTAGCCGCCGCCCTGCGTGACAGCCTCCAACGCTGCGGCGCGTCCTGCGACGTGATGGACGGCTTGGGCTTCATCTCCAAAAAGGCATCCAAATTCGTTTCCAAGTGGCACACCCGGTTCTACCGCCGGTATCCCAGGCTCTACAAGGCGGGCTATATGTCCGCCGAGGGCGACAAGGAGATGGACCGGCGCGACGGCCCGGTGTACCGCTACATTGCCCGCGGTGCCCGCCGTCTGGGCCGCACGCTGCAAAGCGGCGGCTACGATGCCGTTGTCTGTGTCCACGTGATCCCCGCCATGATGATGACGGCGCTGAAGCAGGCGTGGAGCGCCTGTCCGGTGTTCTGCTTCGTGGCCACGGACTATACCTGCAGCCCCACGGTGGGTGCCTGTACCCCGGATATCTGCGTCATTCCCCATCAGGAGCTGGCCGACGAGTTCGTCAGCTGCGGCATCGCCCGCGATACCCTCCTGCCCGCCGGCATTCCCGTGCGTTCCGCCTTCCGCCAGCGCGGTGACAGGGCCGCGGCACGGAGAGCCCTGGGCCTGCCGGAGACCGGCCGCCACATCGTACTCATGTCCGGCAGCATCGGCTGCGGCCCCATGGGCGACGTGGCGGAGGACCTGGATATGCGTATGGCCGACGGCGACTTCGCCACGGTGCTGTGCGGCAGCAACAAGCAGATGCGCTATGCCCTGGAGCTGCGCCGCCTGTACCGCGTGGAGGCCATGGGCTTCACTACCCAGGTGCAGCTATACATGGACAGCGCGGACGTGCTGGTCAGCAAGCCCGGCGGCATCAGCATCACCGAGGCCGGCACCCGCGGCGTGCCGCTGTTGCTGGCGGATATGGTGGGCGGCTGCGAAACGCGGAACGAGGCGTTCTTCACCGCCCACGGCTGGGCGGCCTCCTGCCCGCCGGACAACATGGCCGCGTCGGCCCTGGCCTTTCTGGAGGACGAACAGCAGCGTCAGGCCATCACCGCTGCCCAGAGCCGCGATTTCGACGGCCTGGCCGCCGACCGTGTGGCCGCCGCCGTCCTCGCCCGCTGCAAGAAATGACCCCAGCGCCCACGGCGGCAGCCGTGGGCGCCTTCTTTGCGTTTTTTGTACGGCGTCCCTCTTGCATTTCGCACAAACTGTCGGTATACTTGTTAAAGAAATATCGATTTGTTCACAGGCAGGTCATATTCGTATAGTAGGATGAAACTGCGGCCCCGAACGTGGGCTGCGGCCGAAAGGAGGGCGTCTGCCCATGATGATCGAAAAAAGCGGCACCATCCGCCTGCGGGACATTCCCACCGCCGCGGGCCTTTCCCCGAAGGAGCAGGAGCTGGCGGCGGGCATGGTGCGGGTGACGCACCTGTACCGCAGTGCGCTGAAGGTAGCCGTAACGCAGATGGAGATCCTGGACGAGGAGTTCGCCCGTCTGTATGACCACTCGCCCATCCACCACATCGAATACCGTATCAAGACGCTGGACAGCATCATCGACAAGCTGCGCCGCCGGGGCCTGGAGGTCAGCATCGACAACATCTATGCCCACATCCAGGACGTGGCCGGTATCCGCGTCATCTGCAACTATCTGGATGATATCTACTACCTGCGCTCCCTGCTCACCCGCAGCGAGTCCTACACCGTCCTCCGCGAGGTGGACTATATCAAGGAGCCCAAGGACACCGGCTACCGCAGCCTGCACCTGATCGTCAACGTGCCCATCGTCATCAGCGAGGGCACCATGGTCCTGCCGGTGGAGATCCAGCTCCGCACCATCGCCATGGATATGTGGGCCAGTCTGGAGCACGAGCTGCGGTATAAATCCGACCGCAAATTTACCCAGCAGGATGCCGCCCGCCTGCGCCTGTGCTCCGACGCCATCAGCGAGATCGACCGGGAGATGCAGGATATCTACCAGGGCAACGAACCCCAATACCACGCCTGAACACAAAAGACCGGCCCCGCCGGTCTTTTTTCGTCCCCAGCCAAGGCCAATAACTTCCCCTTATACCTCCCACACAGATTTTTTATGCCAACATCTGGATATTCCCGTTGCCTTTCGCGACACTTTCTGGTAAGATGGTCGTACAAC
>OMFP01000042.1_pt1 | contig 71655 bp, 50 predicted proteins | sample 1674221 | NCBI WGS metagenome assembly OMFP01 (sample SAMEA103958152, study PRJEB25191) | human gut metagenome | biome: human-associated habitat [ENVO:00009003]; feature: intestine environment [ENVO:2100002]; material: feces | place: Germany | collected 2013/2015
GAGGGACTTCTTACTATTATAGGGAGGATTACCAGACAGCGATAAAATATTTCCAAAAGGTTATTGATTTAGTCGAAGGATATGATGATATGAGTTTTGAACTTAATCTGGGGAGGTTGAATTTAGGAGACTGTTATCTTCAACTGAATATGGTTGATTTGGCTGTTAAATATATAAATGAATGCCAACTTTTTTTTGAGGAAATGGGGGTAAGTACTGCACTATATTATATCGATACGCAGAAAATAGAATTGGCTCTGCTTCAGAAAGACTTTCAAGAGGCGCGTCGTTTATTGTCCGAGAGTGTAGTCCCTCCGGGCATCGACCCTGATATGGTACATATCCGTAATAAATACCTTCAGCAGTTTTACGAGGAAACCGGCAACTACAAGAGGGCTTATCACTATCTGCAGAGGAACAACCTGCTTGATGATTCTATCAGGAATGAGCGTGTCCGGATGCGTACGGCAGACTTGACTTTGCGTTATCAGCAGGATTCTACCTTGATGGCACATCGGGTTTTGCTTCAGGAGCAGAAAAACGAGGTGCTGGTGCTGAGGCAGACACAGTTTGTCGTGTTTGCTGTAGCTGTTGTATCTATATTGACGGCGGTTTTCCTTTATCTGTACAGCAAAAAGAAACGTGCTTTGTTGCTTGCACGGAATCATCGCACAGTCTCTACACTTCGTCTGGAGAATATCCGTAACCGCTTGTCCCCTCATTTCATCTTCAATGTGCTGAACAGGGAGATGGCGGAGCGGAATGTAGAAGAAAAGCAAGAGCTTTCGTCGCTGGTAAAACTGATGCGTCGCAATCTGGAATTGGCGGAACAACTGTGTGTAACCTTGGCAGAGGAGCTGGATTTTGTGAAAACATATATTAATCTGGAACGCCGTTCTTTAGGTCCGGATTTTCATTCGGAACTGAAGATAGAAAAGGATGTGCAGCCGGAGCAAATAAGGATTCCGTCTATGATGATTCAAATTCCGGTTGAAAATGCAGTGAAGCATGCATTGCGCGAGAAGGAAGGTGAACGTAATCTTTGGGTTTCGGTCTGCCGCCGGGGAAACGGTATCTGTATAAAGATAACGGATAATGGTGGCGGTTATCGTCCAGACAGTCGGAACCGGGGCACGGGGACGGGAATGAAAGTCATTATGCAGACCATTCAGATTCTCAACAATAAGAATAAGGAGGCCATTGATGTTTCAGTGCACAATGTCTCTCTACAGAGTGGTGAGATGGGATGTGAGGTGACTTTCTGGTTGCCAGACAACTACGATTACAGGATTTAAAAGAACCGTTTAATCTCGTTTTTTGCAAGGATAGGCATATTTACGGATAAATAGTCCGTAAATGGCTTCTTGTTGCTTTGTATGGGAGCAGGATTATGTATATATTCGCGAAAAGAAAAACATAAAAGAAACATGGATAAATATAAGGTTGCAATAGTTGACGACGATGAGGTGGCTCTTGAGAATCTGAGTTTTGAATTGGGAAAGGATGCACGCTTTTCTTTGAAGGGAACTGCCCGTAATGGCAAGCAAGGGAAAAAACTCATTGCCAAGGTACAGCCGGATTTGTTGTTCTTGGATGTGGAAATGCCGGATATGACAGGAATGGAACTACTGCAGGAAATACGTGGCAGTGTTTCATGGAACATGCGGATTGTTTTCTATACGGCTTATGATAAGTATATGGTTCAGGCTATCCGGGAGGCTGCGTTCGACTATCTGTTGAAACCTTTTGAAGAGCAGGAGTTTCGGGATATTCTTGCACGTTTTGTAGAGCAGGCAGAAGCTGGGCAGAGAATGTCATATCCCATTGGTGCGCCGTTGCATACCGGACAGACATTTATCGTATTTACGCCAACCAATGATATGCGTGCATTGCGTCCGGCTGAAATCGGTTTTTTTCGCTATTGCTCCGAGCGTAAACAGTGGGAGGTGATACTAAACAACCAGCCGCCATTGGTGCTGCGTCGCGGAATGACTGCTGAGCAGATTACTCAATATTCATCCAGTTTCGTGCAGATACATCAATCGTATATTATCAATATTGATTATCTGATGATTATAAAGGATAGCAAATGCATGCTTTATCCACCATTTGACAAAGTTACGGAACTGCTGGTTTCCAGAAAGTATAAAAAAGAACTGCAAGACAGATTCTGCTTGTAAAGTGATAAGAATTATTTGGTTAGGGAGTTGACGCCGCAGACTTTGGTGGCGTTGACGTAAAGAAAAGGCATTGAACCTTTAAAGTCCAATGCCTTTTTATTTATCAAATACAATTTTCGTATTCATCAGAAGCGAAGCTTATTTCACTTCGATACCTTTGTTCTGCAGTGTGACATTTAATACTCTGGCATAATCGGCATACTGCTTTTCATTCAGAGTCTTTTTCATCAACTTCAGATTACCATAAACTGCATTACGGAGTAACTTCTCCTGATTCTTCTTGGAATTTGTAGCGCGTTCCATCTGTTCTGTAAAATATTCGCAGATGTTTGCCACTTCTTCATGCTGGTTGGAATCCAGATTCAAATACTTGCTCAACTTTGTTATGTTGATGTTACCTTCCCATTTTGCAGTTGTAGGCTGGTTTTCTGCTGCAAATGTTGTAGCAGTCAGGCAGACTGCTGCCACTAATGTTAATCCTAAACGTTTCATAATACCTACTTTTTAATTGTTATTCCTAAAAACTAATTTCAATCTAATACCTATTGAAAACTCTCTAAGCGCTTAGCTTTTTCTTTTACCTATGCAAATGTAGGTATATGTTTTATAACACAAAAATGAATAAGGGAAAAAGTGTAGTTTATACCTTCATTTCTTGACTTAAATCAATTTTATAGTGTGAAAATGCTTTGTTTAGATGCTTTTTGTAATACGAATGTAATGTGGACTAACTGAATTTATATTTGTAGTAATGGATAAAAGGATTTTTATTAGTCAAAATGTTATTGCCAAATAGTTTCGGGTAATTCTATGATTACTCTGCTTTCAGAGCAGACTCCCACAAAGCCTAATCCGCCTATGACGTTGCAAGGCAGACTGATAGGTTCCATTAAAGCATCGTCGTAATCCCCATCATCCAGGCAGTTTAAGGCTTTTAGATAGCGGTATTCGGCTTCAGTGATGCTAAGCAACCGTACGGTGATGGTTTGTTTGCGGGATATATGGTCGTAGTAGTGTCCCTCTATCGGATAATAATCTTGGTAGAGAGGGGTGTATACTTTCAATGTGGCATAAGAGTTACGGAAAGTGTTATCATTGAATATGTTGTATTTGTTATTTATGGTGGGAAACAATTCATTTTCTTCATCATCATAGTTGCTGGGGTGGCCGTCAGTCAGTATAACATCTTCCCGGTTGATGATTTCGTTCTGCCGGGGAGCAAGGATGGTAGTGTCTCTAGGTATGGAGGCCCAATGCCAAGAGCCGTCCTCGTCTTCCACTTTGATGAGGCTGCCGTTTTCATCCTCCAGATATTCTTTCCATTTGCAATAGTAACTACGGTCATTCCAAATGTCCAGCCGGTAGTAGTTCTTCTCGTTGGGGCGGTCTTGCAATGTAATTTTGTATTGGCGGTAAAGGGTTTTCCCGCTGTACTCGCGCAGGTAGGCCAGGCAAGTATCCACGTGCAGGCTCTCTATCGGTTGTGGCACGGTGACTTCGGCACTGGCATGGTATTTTCCGTTTTCGGCAGTGGCTTCCAGACGTATGTTGTCACCGGGATGCAGTGTGCTGGTCAGACGATATTTCTTGAAACGTATACTTTTCAGTAATGATTCATAAATGTCCTTATCAAGTTCTCCTTCCAGATGCCCATAAATTTCTTCCGGGGAAACCGCTTTCGGAGTTTCTGCTATTTTGCCATTGATGTAGAGGAAAAGAGTTGCTTCGTTCAAATGTTCAATACTATAGCCCTCGCCTAAATGGAGATAGACATCATTCTCAGCTTGTCCGGTTTCGAGCAAGGCGTTCATGATGATTTGCGGATCTTGTTGTCCGGGATTGTAAGGAATCTCGTTTTCGCAGGCTGTTAGGAAGCCTACAATAGTTATGTATATAATAAGGTGTAATTTCATTTTTGTTTTCATATGCCGGATTTGTTTTTAAAATCTATAAGTATAGGTAACAGAAGGAATACAAGGCAGTATTGTTATTTTCTTGATGACAGTTTGAGCTTTCTTCTGCCCGGTATTTCCATGATAAATACTTTCGTAGAAATCATCGTAGTATACGTTGTATCCATTTTTGTATTTGCTGTAAACGATGTTCGGATTCATGGCATTGTATGCATTGTAGATACTGATATTCCAGGTACGCATACCATGTTTGGTCTTCTTGTTGAAGTTGACGCCGAGATTCAAACGATGGCTGGCGGGAAGGCGGTAATTGTTACGCCGGGAGATGTAACCGGTTTCCTCAATAGAGCCATCGGGCCGGATGATGATTGTTGCCTTTTCGGGGATAGTGATACATCCACCGGTATTGAATATCCAGGAAGCTCCTGCATCAATGCGGTCACTGAACTTATGGCTGAGATTGAGGCTGATGCTGTGGCGGCGGTCATATTTGTAGGGGAACCATCGGCCTTGGTTGATGGTACCGTTCTTAAAACGGTGATCGGTCTTGGATAGGGTATATGCCAGCCAGCCGGTAGTCTTGCCCAATGTTTTCTGTACCATCAGTTCCAGACCGAAGGAGCGGCCTTCGCCCATTTCCACTTTTTCTTCCCAGTTGGTAGAGGTGCCGAAGAAGGATACACCGTCTTGATATTCAAGTATGTGTTTCATCTGTTTATAATATCCCTCGACGGAGAACTCCCAACCCGGCAGTCCGGAATAGTAGCCTCCTATGGAGAACTGGTTGGCATACATCGGACTGATGTCTTTGGTAATGGGCACCCAGAGGTCGGTAGGCATAGACAGCGGAGTGGAGGACAGCATATGCACATACTGTGCCATGCACGTATAGGATGCTTTGGCGGAATATCCTTGTCCGAGGTCATAGCGGGCGGAAAGGCGGGGCTGCAGCGAATAGTAGCTTTTCCCTTGTGTGTGGAACAGCGATGTGCGTACACCTGCATTCAGACTGAACCTGGCGTTTACATTGAAATTGTCTTCGGCGTAAAGGGAGATTTCTTGTCCGCGCATGGCATGGCTGTTGCTGGTATTGTAAACCGTATCTTCCTGGAGGGCGCCATTATCTATATCTTGTATTTTCGAGGTAGCTATTCCCGGACGGAACGTATGGTGGATGTACTCTGCACCGAACTTGATGTGGTGCTGCGGCATGGGGGTGTAGTCAAAGTCCATACGCGCACTCCAGTCACGGATACCGGAGTTGAACTTGGAGGAGTAATAGTATCTGTCTTGTACTTTATTGGCGACAGTATAGGTATCTTCCATGTTTCCGTCCAGCCCCATCTCATATTTGTTGTATGAGACGGTGGTGTTGCAAAACAGCTTGCTGTTGAATACATAGTTCCAGCGGCCGTAGGCGATGGTGTTTCCCCAATTCAGATGGCTGTTGTCCTTGGAATAATTCTTAATGCTGTTGTCGTAATTGTCACCGTGGTAGTAACTGTCATAATGATAGTGGTCTTTCCCCTTGTAGAAACTGAGGAAGATGCGGCTACGGTCGCTGAACTTATGGTTGACCTTTGCATTGACGTCGTAAAAATAGTAGTTATTTTTGGAATAATCTCATAATCCGCTAAGAATAAAAAGTTTATGCGGAAAGTTCAAGAACGAGGTAATGAGTTGGCAACTGTTCTGATTTCTACATACTTGCGTGATTTGCATTGATGTACAACTCATCTTGGAACAAAGGTACAACTTTTTTATGAACGAGCAAAAGGACGGTGCATTTTTCATTATTGCAGGATAAAATTTGATTTGGTCTATCATCAATCTGCGATATTATGAGTTTACCGATTCCGTCATTCGCCCCTTTCCTTTGCTCGTCTGCGAAGGTAGTACATCAGCCCTTGAAAGTTGAAAGGTCAGGCGGCAAGCCGTTTCGGACTGAATCTTCCTCCTACGGAGAGTATTCAGCCCGAAAACCTTTCCCCTTTCAATGTCTGTACTCAGAAATGCAGACGGCAACGGAAATGAGCGACTGACGAAAATGTAGAAGAAGATAAACAGACAGCATACAAAAGGGTTCTTACATTGATAACCCATTTGTATGCTGTTCTTGTCTCTATCCATAAGGGCACTATTATTTTGCAACAGATGAATATATGGCAAGCGGTAAATTTCACTCCCTCCAAAAATATAGATGTGTTATCCGCTACCATTCATCAAGTGCTTGCCGTTGTACTCCCGTTTCAATGCTTGCTCAATCTCACTTCGCTTATACAGAACTTTACCACCAAGTACATAGTAAGGCAATGTGCCATTGCTTCGGTATTCGCTCAATGTCCTTCGGCTCACTTTAAGCATATACGCTACCTCCTTGTCGCATAGATACTCATCATCGTTTTGTAAGGTTGTCCCATCTTTGGGCATACTATCGAGAATCTCCGATAGTTGGTCGATACTCTCGTGAATGGACTGCATCCACGCATCGTCTTTAGTTCGCATCTCCTGATACATAGTTCAAATGATTTTATTGTTATACATTGATTAGATTTCTCGCCCTTTCCATTTGGCTTCTTTTCGCCTGTCCTCTACCTTCGTAATAATGCTATCCACATCTTCGGGCAGATAGTAAGTCCGGTTGCCGATTTTGGTATAGGCAAGTGTACCATTATCACGCAAGGTCTGCAATGTACGCTTGCTTATCTTCAATCGCTGACAAACATCCTGATGGTCAAGCCAATTGTTTGTCTTTTTCTTTCCGTTCTTGACAACGGGTGAGTTTGATACTCGCAGAATGAACTGCTCAATCTTCGTGGCAAATTCCTCGAATGCCTTTCGCTCAAAAATGATTAATTCCATACGCTTTATTTTAATTTATTACACTTGTTTTCTTGTTTCGCACTGCTAAATAAGGAAGAGATTTTTATACTTCAATGGCACTAACAATAGGTGTCATTCCTTGTCATATCGTTTCATCATTGATACGATAATCAGCCATTGAGATAGCCTCTGTTCTCATACGCAGTTTCGTTTTCTGAGGGCAAAGAAAGAGATAAGTAATCACACCTCAATCATATGGTGAGGCTGTTGCAGTATGTGGCACAGTTCGTGGCACTTTTAGATGTATATGATGATACATTTTTAAGCACACATCACATTGTAACCAATATTGTATAAGAATATCCTCAAGCGGCTCCATGTCTCGAATCTTGTCCGTAGCATTGTCGTTTGGCAGACCGATGCTTATCCGTCTGTAAAACTTTTGCCCCGAACAGCCGAAACAGATAGTCACTGATTCTATAATTGCAGTATAGCGGATAGACCAACTTCCGATGTTTCTGTAGTCCGTCTATCCGCTATCATATTTAAGTCCTTAATTTCCTCAATTAAGCATTTTACCCCAATCCATCATAACCCGTTCAACTTGGGAAGAATTATGCAGTCTGCACTGCCTACGAATCACCCCGAAATGCAATGCAATTCATAATTGCCTACATAGACCTAATTAGTTGTGGTAGAATTGTATACATATTTTCTTTGCAGCAGATAATCGGTCAAGATTGTGCACAAAGACCATATTGTTGAACATTCAAAAAGTGATAAGTATGAAGAAAAAACAAGTTGAGTTGACACAAGAACAGTGTCAAGAAATTATCGACCAAATGACTACAAGGTCTTTTTACAGGAGTGATAAGGGTAATAGCTCAGATATGGAGAATTTGCAAACAATGGAATCCGTAGGATCATCCATTGACGACATTCTGCCAGAGCCTCTACCGTCAGTAGCAAAACAAGCCCAAACGGAAGCAGCGTCTTCCGTTGCAGAGGTGGCTACAGAGATTTCACCTATTGTTAATGCCGAGGAACAGCCACCGACATCACCCATCCAACGCAGAGTGAGCAGTAAGCAACGCAAACTCTCGTTGGAGGAGTATCGTAACACCTTTATGCGTCCTTACAAGATTGAAGACCGTAAGCCGGTATTCATCAGCGGTAAGTTGCGAAAAATGCTCGATAAGTTCGCCTGCAAAATCGGTGAGGATAGAATGAGCATGTCGGGACTATTGGAGAACATCGTTCGCCATCACATTGAACTCTATTCAGAAGATTTCGAGCATTGGAAAGGAATGTAACCTCTTAATCCATTCTATTTAAGAACTATTCCAACGGTATTTCATTTTGAGGCACTCAAAACTGATTGACCTTCGGTTAGTGGGGAAGCAAGTTTATGTTTTGGGCAGACCAAAACCACTTGTTTCCACTCCCGAAGGTCGCAGAAGAGCGCATCCCGTTGGTCTATCAAGTAAACAATGTATGTATCATTTCAAAAAAGAGTAATTGTATGAAACGAAGTATTAATAACAAAACACCCAACAAGGGAGGACGACCCACTAAAAAGTTATCCGAGAAACGCAAGTACCGCATAACGGTAAAGATGGCAACCGAGGAGTACTACGCGATGAAACTCAAAGCCAAGAATGCAGGAGTCTCGGCAAGTGAGATTGTGCGAATGGCTATCCGTGATTCTCATATCAGGGCACGACTTACCACCGAACAAGCGGACTATATCCGCAAACTATGCGGTATGGCAAACAATCTCAATCAGCTTACCAGAAAAGCACATCGTGAAGGTGTAAGGCTGCACTATGGGCAATGCCAACATCTTCTGCTCTCATTGGAAAACATTATAGACCATATCAGTTTATGATGGCGAAGATTGTAAAAGGTGCTGGAGCCAGAGGAATTGTTGATTATATCCTCGACAAGAAGAAACAAGCCACGCTCATAGATTGTCAAGGGGTACTGTTCAATGACAATAGCACGATAGCCAAAAGTTTTATTGCTCAATCAAGGCTTAATCCACGAGTGGATAAGTTCATCGGGCATATCTCACTCAGCTTCTCAAAGCAGGATTTACCACGCTTAACGGATGAACTTATGATACAGATAAGCCGAGAATATATGGAGAAAATGGGTATTCGTGATACGCAATATATCATCGGACGACACAATGACAAGGAGCATCCTCACGTACATATTGCCTTTAATCGTGTGGATAATAACGGTAGAACCATCAGCGATAGGAACGATCGTTACCGCAGTGAACGCATCTGCAAGGAACTGACACGCAAATACGGACTATACTTCGCAAATGGTAAAGAACAGGTAAAAACGCACCGATTGAAAGAGCCTGACAAAACCCGTTACGAGATATACCAAGTTCTCAAACGAGATGTTGCACGATGCTCGGATTGGACTACACTGCTGAAGCGCTTGAAAGCCGAAGGAATAGATGTCCGCTTCAAGTATAAGGGCAACACCAATGAGGTGCAAGGTATCATCTTTACCAAGAATGGCTACCACTTCAACGGCTCGAAGATAGACCGAAGTTTCAGCTATTCAAAGATTGATAAGGCTCTGAATGGTAACAATCAAGCGGAATATCAGCGACAATACGAACCGCATCATATGCAGATAAGCCATTTCGAGAACAAGGAAGCGGAGATTATCAGCGGTTCATTAGGCTTGTTGGACTTCACTTCTTCGCCCGATGTGGATAGCCAGGAAGAGGCAGATTTCCGCCGCTTAATGCAGCAGAAGTCTAAGAAAAAGAGAACAAGAGGATTCAAACTTTAATCATTAACCACTTAAAAACAGAATAGTATGCAGGAAAATAATTCAATCATTATCGCAATGTTGGAAGAGTTGCTGACCATCAGCAAGAGCCAACGAACAGAACAAACAGTAAATGCCAATGTAGATTTGACGCCCATTAAAGAGTTAATCGAGAATGGCAATCGGGAAAACAAGGAGTATTATGATGCTAAAACCAATAAACTCGCAGGTTTTGTTGTCAATGAATTTAGCAAGATAAACAAGCGAATGGATGGCATCAGTGAGCAGGAGCATCCCGACTTTGAGGGTGTAAAACAACAGCTTGCAGAGGCTATCGACAAGATGGATGAAATAAAGGTAAAGCACAACATTGACGAGAAACGACACTCGTTTGCTCTTTACACAAAGGAATCTTGGATTCTTTTGTCAATGATTGTCATGCTATTGGCATCAGGAGCATCAGCAATATACCACTTGTCAAGACCAAATGTTCAAAGGGATGATGATGCACTCAAATATCGCTACATCAAGATGAAAGGCGATGCTTCGGCTGAGCAGATAGCCACATTGGAGGACATCTTTGAACTCAACCGAGATAACCAAAAGATTGAGCAGATGCGCGAGGATGTGGAGACCTACGAAGAGGCTGTACGCAAACAAGCAGCTCTCGCTGAGCAAGCACGCCTGAAGGAGCAGGCTGCAAGGGAACAGGAGAGCAAAGCCAAATCCATTAAGAACAAGCAGGATAATAGTAAGGTTAAACAAAATAAATCAAAACCCTGATTGTAATATGGCAACAGTAAAGATTAAGTTCCGACCATCAACGGTTGATGGCGGACAAGGCTCAATTTTCTATCAAGTAATCCATAATCGTGTAGCCCGTCAGCAAAAGACGGGCTACCGTCTCTACGGCTATGAGTGGAACAACCACTCTTCGGAGGTGGTGTTACCAAAGTTCAACGAGAGCAGAAAACGCTATCTATCGGAGATTGGTGACAAAATCCGAATGGATGTCAAGCATTTCCAGAAGGTCATCGCTGATTTTGAGCACAGCGGTTGTGATTATACCGCAGATGATGTGATAGCGGAATTTGCATCGGATAACCCCGACAATTTTCTCTTCCCATTTATGGAGGGCGTTATTGCCAATCTGAAAACATTGGGTAAGATACGCACATCGGAAACATATGCTGCGACCCTTTGCAGTTTCAGACGCTTCCGAGAGGACAAAGATGTGCCCTTGGATGATATGGATTCAGATATGATGATGGCATACGAAGCATATTTGAAGAATAACGGAGTGAGCCCCAACTCTTCATCATTCTATATGCGTAATCTCAGAGCAGTATATAATCGTGCCGTAGAGAAGGGACTTACCCCACAACGCTTCCCATTCAAGCACGTTTATACGGGAGTGGATAAGACCGTCAAGCGAGCCGTACCTCTGAAAGTCATCAAGCGAATTAAGGAGATGAACTTCTCTATGAATCCGTCCTTTGACTTCGCCAGAGATATGTTCCTTATGAGCTTCTATACCCGAGGTATGTCATTCGTGGATATGGCATACCTGCGAAAAAAGGATTTGCAGAATGGGGTACTATCCTATCGCAGACGCAAGACGGGACAACAACTCTTCATCAAGTGGGAGAAATGTATGCAAGAGATTGTGAATAAGTACGACACTTCACAATCCAATTACCTGTTGCCTATCATCAAACCTTTCGGTGATATAGATGAACGCAAGCAATATATCTATGCAGCCCATAATATCAACCGTTGCCTGAAAATCATCGGTAAAGAGTTGGGATTATCCGTTTCACTAACCTTGTATGTTGCTCGTCACGCTTGGGCGAGCATCGCCAAAAGCAAAAATGTACCACTCTCGGTAATCAGTGAGGGTATGGGACACGACTCGGAAGCCACCACACGCATATACCTTGCATCGTTAGATACCGTAGCCATCGACAAGGCGAACAGTATGATATTGAAATCTCTATAAGTAATGGATTGTTGAGCGAATGAGAAAATCTCTTGATAAGAGAAATGATTACCGTTGCAAATTTACGAAGAATAATATAATCGGAACCAAAAAAAGGAATTAAAAAAGCAGGTTGATTTTCATTTTGTTTTGCTCCACAGGTCTATTGTTGAGCAAATTCCAATGTATCAACCTGCTAATAGACTCATTCATAGAATAGACCTACAATATGAATTGCTCTTATCAAGAGAGGTTTACTCTTTAGCTTCTTTATATAGAATTAAGAACTTGTAAACCTGACGATTGCCTACCCCAATTAAGTAATCCATAAAAAATGGCAACCAACAGTTGAAAGAGCAACGAGGAATTAGAAACGAAACCAGAGAAAAGTATAGCGATGCAATTACCCTCTATGTAGAGACCGGTCTTTCCATAAAACAAATATGTGAGCAGACTGGGGTCGGCTTTTACGCGTTCAGTTCTTACCTCTCCACTCATCACCGTGACCTAATCCTCAAACGACATAATCTTACAGAATTTAAGAATGTCAAACTTAGAGGAAAGAAAGGTCAAACTACTGCCGCCCATTACAAATATAAGGATGCCATTGCCGCTTGCGACAGTATGGAGTATATTGAATACAATATATCCCAGATAGCACGTATCTTCAACGTAGATTGTTCCTCTTTGGCAAGCCAACTTCGCAGACATTACCCCGATATCGTACCACGCAGAGAACAGGAACGCAGACGGATAGGAATAACCGTCAATCTGCAATATGGAGCACGCAAGTGGAGCAAGAAAGAGTATGCTACTGCCATTGAGATGTTGCAATCATCCGATAAAACCATTGAAGAGGTTGCAGAGGCTTGTAATGTATCCTACACGGGTTTGCGAGAACACATCTTAGCCTATTACCCACAAATTACCCGTTATAGGGAGGAGAAACGTATCCGTGCAACAGGTCAAAAGGTCAGAGGTCTGCGTAACGGAAATTGGACTGTCTGTGAGCCAGACCGTGAAACTCTTGAAAAATATGAGAAAGCTATAGACCTGTATCGTACAACATCGAAGGATGTAAAGGATATAGTACGTATTGTTGGGGTAACTCTCGGTGGCTTCCGCTACCACTTGAGAACTTGGCATCCCGAACTGATGGTTCTTAGACGTGGCTTTGACGAAGGTATGGCATTGGAGCAAACCAAACGTTATAAAAAATCTTCTGCTGAGAAATATGCCAATGCAATCGAAAGATTACAGAATACCGATTTGCCAACAGCAAAGGTCGCAGCGGAATTTGGACTGAATCCCGAAACATTCAGGATGTATCTCAGGGAGCATCATCCCGAATTGGTTACAGCCCGTGGAATGATAAGGACATCTGACGGTAAGGTCGTTTCCAATCGTAGTGCAGAAAAGTATGCGGAGGCGCTACGCATCTATGCAACCACTTCCGAGTCCTTGAAATCCATTGCCAAACGGTTGGGACTTACCTATAATAGTGTAGGCGGTTTTATACGCCGTAACTATCCCGAAGCCATCGAAAAGCATAATTCGTTGCTTGTATCCAGTGAACAGATGTTTGCTGAAGGGGTAGAAATGTTGAAATCAGGGAACGCCACTATCCATGCCGTGATGGACGAGTGTGGCTACAATGAATATTTCAGAACTTACATAAAGAGCAAGTATCCCGAACTGCTTCATCGTAAGACGGAACGCAAGCAGATACTTAGGAAACAAAAGACGGCAGATAAATATGCGGCTGCTATCGAATGCCTGAACAACAACACAGATACGATGAAGGATGTTGCTGAACGATTTGGACTTAACATCCATTCTTTCCGCAAATATCTCTATAAATATACTCCTGAAATTATAAAGTCAAGACACAATAAGCCATAAGAGCCAAAAGAATAGGGCTGATGTTGAAGGTGCGAGCAGAATAGATTGTTGAGCGAATGAAAGGTCTCTTTGGAAGAGAGAACTTATCTCTTTGGAAGAGAAATGATTACCGATACAAAATTACACATTTTTCGGCAAATAGCACCAATTTACACTAAAAAATGTTATGCTCGATTCAGATTTTGTTTAGTGGCAATGTGGATTGTTGAGCAAATTATGTCGTGACTGTTCAAATAACCTACTCGTAATCAATAGCAGTATGTCGCATAAATCACTCTTCCAAAGAGAAGTGACCTATTATTCTGATTTATGCGCATTAAAAAATATTGTATAACACTGATTCTCTTGCTGTTTAGTGTAGGTACTGCGCATTCGCAAGAGAGACACACGGAAATCTGTATTGACTTCCGTGTGAACAGTACTGTCATAGACTCCGCCTATTCGGACAATGCCGCCCGTATGCAGGAGATGGTGGAGTTCCTACGAACTATACGCCAAGACAGTACAATCAATATCATTGAAGTATCCTTCTGCGGAGCAGCTTCTCCCGAAGGCAGTTATCAACTCAACCGTAAGTTGGCACAAGGCCGTCTATCGGCACTTGAAAAGTTCATTCGCAGTGAGGTGGACATTCCCGACAGCCTTATTACCTATAATGACAGCTATATCCCGTGGGATTATCTCAAATCGCAGATTGAGGATTCGGGACTTATCCGCAAGGATGAAGTAATTGCCATCTTGGAGGAAGAAGCCCGATTGGTGGACTATCATCACCCGAATACGCATATCGATAACCGTGTCGTAAAATTGAGAGCATTGGACGGTGGCAAGGTATGGCAGCAGATGAACAAGCTTTTCTTCGAACAGATGCGAAATGCCTGTGCGGTATTCGTAACCTACAAGAAAGAGTTGCCACCCGTACAAGAGCCTATAATCGTACCTGATACCATTACGATAGAGCCAATAGTTGAAGTTGTGGAAATTGTACCCGACACAACGGCTATTGTAGAAACGGTTATTCCCGAAGTGGAGGGATGGAGCCGCAAACTCCATTTGAAGACCAATGCAATAGGCTTGGGGATGGCTATCGCCAATGTTGCCGCAGAAGTAGATTTGGCAAAGCATTGGTCGTTTACGCTCCCTGTCTATTACTCTGCTTGGGACTACTTCAAATCAACCATCAAGTTCCGCACCTTCGCCGTACAGCCTGAGTTCCGCTATTGGCTGTCGGAAGAGAATGACGGATTCTTCGCAGGAGCACACTTCGGCTTGGCATACTACAATTTTGCTTTTGATGGAGATTACCGCTACCAAGACCATAACCGTGAGACACCTGCCATCGGTGGCGGTGTGAGCATCGGTTATCGTCTGCCCATCAGCAAGAACAACCGTTGGAGGGTGGAGTTCTCACTCGGAGCAGGAGTATATTCAAATCACTACGACAAGTTCCACAATACTCCACGCACAAAAGACGGTCTGATGATAGAGAGCATCAAGAAGACCTATTGGGGTATCGACCAAGCAGCGGTATCGTTCTCCTATTCGTTTGACTTAAAGAAGAAAGGAGGCAAGCGATGAGAAAGATTCTATACCTTATTATGTGCCTGCCGATATTGTTTCTTTCGGCTTGTGATGTTCACGAATGGCCTGAAACGCCGGAGTTTGTAAAAATGCATCTTCGCCTCAATTATGAAACAGATATGACCGAATGGGAACATCTGTACGATGGTGCAGAGGTCATTGAACAGGGATATGGCGAGACATACGACAATCATCGTGATTATGGCAAGATACGCTACATTGTCCGTACCTATCCCGTATCGGAGAAAATGCGTACCACATCGGACTACACACAGGAGTTCGTATTCACGAAAGATATATCAGAGGGTTATGACCACGAAGTGACGCTCGACCTCTTGCCCGGCAACTACAATGTGATGGTATGGTCGGACTTGGTGCAGACAAGCGGTGACAGCCATTTCCACAATGCCGACAACTTTGCGGAAATCAGACTGCAAGGCGACCACAAGGGTAATAATGACTATCGGGATGCCTTCCGAGGCTCAAACAACATTTCCCTTGTAGCGGATATTATGGAGCATTTGCCCGATACATTGGATATTGCAATGCAGCGTCCTCTTGCCAAATTTGAGTTCGTAACAAACGATGTGGTGGAGTTTATAGACAAGGAATCTGTACGTGTCGCTTCGAAAGCCAACGGAAACAAGGCTGCATCAACAGATGATACCCCGACAAGAGCCGTAAACATCGAGGATTACAAGGTGGTGTTCTACTACGTAGGATTTATGCCCGACGCTTACAGTATGAATACCGACAAGCCTGTAGATTCCTCTACGGGTGTGATGTTCGAGTCCACCTTGTCGAGCCTCTCCGATTCGGAAGCCTCAATGGGATTTGACTATGTGTTTGTGAACGGCAAGAAGTCGGCTGTAACCGTGCAGATAGGTATCTATGACAATGAGGGTACACAACTCTCCTTGACCGAGCCGATAGAAGTTCCGTTGAAGCGTAGCCATCATACCATAATGACAGGTATGTTCCTGATGTCGGAGGCTTCGGGAGGTGTTACCATCAATCCCGACTTTGACGGAGACCATAACCTTATTTTCCCATAACAGATAGACATAATGAAGAATCTACTACATAACATACAGATATTGGCGATGCTTGCCTTAACTATGATAGGCATACAATCCTGTTCGGATGAATTGCACGATGTGGGCGATGTTCAAGTGAGTTTCACTGCTATGCTTCCAACGGACACCCGTACCCGTTCATTCGGCAAGGCTGAACAAGTGAATACCCTTGTGGTGGGCATATTCAAAAAGGGTGTTGCCGATATGCATACCAACAGCGGTGGCAGCTGGAACTATTATGAAATAGACCGCCAATCGTTCCCGATAAATGGCACTTCGGTAGATGTGCAGCTTACATTGGCGCAGGAACAGACATATAGTTTTGTCTTTTGGGCGTATGATAACAATCAGAACATCTACAATATAGATGATCTGACCGCCATTGAAATGAATACTCTGCCCAATCCGATTACATTCTCTGAGGCAGAAGCCGCAGACGCTTTTTTTGCCACGATGGAAGATATTACCATTACAGGAGATTGCAGTTACCCTGTTGAACTTGTCCGCCCGTTGGCTCAAATCAATGTGGGTACTACAGGAACACCGATGCAAGCTACATTTACTGCAAAGGCAGTCCCAAACACATTCTATCCATTCACGAACACAGTAAGCGGAAATGCCGAATTTACTTGGAATTTCAATGATACCACAACCGAGACATTCTCGGCTGACGGCACAGAATATAACTACCTCGCTATGGGATATGTGTTTGCTCCGACCACAGCCACAAATATTTCTGCCAAATTGACTTTGACTGATGGCAATAACAGCAAAATGGTAGAATTTCCACAGGTGGAGATAGAGGCAAACCAAAGAAGCAACATCGCAGGAAATTTCACACCAACAGAATAAGAGATTTTCAATATAAGTATAACCCTAATAACGAGTTAAAAGCCGAACAAAAAAGAATAAACAAACTAACACCGCAAAGGTGAGGAATAGTTCCGAGACCTTTACCCTGCATCAGCAGGCAACGACAGATTGATGATAATACTCGGTTCTGCATAGACAGAACAGCCCTCGACAATGGGTGCGACATTTACAAGGGATGTGGCAAACATTAAGAAACAAGAAAATCAAAATAACTATTTGTATAACAATTAAATTTTTCAAAGATGAACAAGAAATTATTCTTAGGTATGTTCGCAGCAGCAGGTATGTTGCTCGCAACATCGTGTTCGAATGACGAACTGGATGTAGTTCAGTCAGGAAATGAGGCTCAGGTGACGTTCTCACTTGCTGCCGAAGGTGGTATCGCTACCCGTGCTATCAGTGATGGTACAGGTGCAGATTTGCTTTATTATGCTATTTTTGATGCACAAGGAAAATTGATTACAACTATCAATGGTTCAACTGCTGGTCTGCTTAAAAAAGAAAATGCCTTCCTAAATGGAAGTAAGCAAGATGCAGTAGAAGTGACATTGGCAAAGGGACAGGAGTACACAGCCGTATTTTGGGCACAGGATGCAAGTTGCACTGCTTACACAGTTACTGCAGAAACTGACGGACTAAAAGTAGCCGTAGATTATGATGGCGACAATAACAATGAGACTCGTGACGCATTCTTTAAGGCTGAACCTTTCAAGGTAACAGGCAATACAGAAATTGATGTTGTATTGAAGCGTCCTTTTGCTCAAATCAATGTGGGTGTAACAGAAGCTGATTGGAAAGCAGCAGTAGAATCAGGTATAGAAATTACCAAGTCAAAGGTTGTTATCAAGAATGCAGCAACATCTATCAACTTACTTGATGGTACAGTTAGTGGAGAAGAAGAAGTAACTTATAATTTTGCGACCATCCCTGCAAAGTTTGCTACTGCAGAAACATTGGAAGTTGATGTTAACCGTGATGGTACTATTCAGGATGATGAAAAGTACAAATATCTTTCTATGAGCTATATCTTGACTGATAATGACGCAGAAAGAACCACTTTGGAGGCAGACGGTTTGCAGTTTACTTTCAGCCCTGAAAATGGTGAAGACATCGTTTTCGATGAAGGTTTGCACGCAGTTCCTGTACAGCGTAACTGGAGAACTAATATTCTTGGTAAAATCTTGACAGGTGATATTCAGTTCAATATCGAAATCGACCAGAGATTTGATGACAACTATAACCTGATGTATCCTGACAAGGATGATAATAGCACAGCTGTATTTAATGTTACTAATGCAACTGAATTGCAGACTGCTTTGAATAACGCGACTGATGGTGCTGTTATCTACTTTGCAAATGATATTACAGGTGATGTTACCGCAACTCAGAAACCAAATGTAAAAGTTTCTATTCTCGGTCAAGGATATAGCTTTAAGGGTGTGATTACCGTAGATGGTAAAAGTGCAACTTATACAACTGCAGGTTTGACTATTAAAGATGTAGTCTTCGATGCTCAAACTATCTCTGCTGATGCTTGTATTAATTTGGGCAAGAGCGGTGATAATAACACTCGTTACACTTGCAATGTAACCGTTGAGAACTGTACTTTTGATGTTGTTGATGCTGTCGGTATCAAGTCTTACACAGGTGGTGATAAGAATTTGACTATTACAGGTTGTACTGCTACTGCAAATGCTCACTCATTGGTTCAGGTTGCAGGTATTGATGGTATCCTCATTGAGAATAGTACAATTAAATCTGTAAGAGGTATGAACTTTAATAGTAGTACCAATGTGACGGTTGATAATTGCTCAGTTGATGTACAAAAATATGCCGTTCGTTTCGGTGCAAGTTCGGGTGGCTCAGGAGAAACTGAGGTATATACTATTAAGAATAGCTCATTGAAGTCCGTAAATGTTGATGACAATGCAGTAATCGTTCTCCGTGGTACTGCCGACAATTCTACATTGACTATTGAGAATACAACAATCGAGGGTACTAAGCAGATTGAGAACACTGCAACTAACGCAACGGTTATTATTGATGGTGTGCCTACTGTCAACTCTACTACGGGTTTGGCCACAGTTGTTGCGAAAGGATATACCAACATTAACTTGGTTGATGGTACTTATGATATGACTAAACTCTCAGCCATAGCTGGTAAAACACTTACATTTGTTGGAGCTGGTGAAAACACTATTTTTGATTATAGTTCTCAAACATATAATAAATATGTTAGCGGAGGTAATGGTACTTTCGTATTCAAAAATATGACTATCCAAAGAAGTACAGCAACTTTTGCAGGTATGGCACACACAGCAAGTACCTCTTATGAGAATTGTATAATCACTGGTACTTATTATGTATATGAAACTACAGCTAAATTCACTGATTGTAAGTTCAATGTAACAGGAGATTTTTATAATTGTTGGTTGTATGGAACGTCGTCAGCGACTTATGAGAAATGCGAATTTAATTGTTCTGGTAAGTCTATCTATGTAGATGGTAATGGAGAAACAGGTTCGGATCTTACTACTAACACTTGTGTTTTCAATGATAATGGTGGTGTAGAGAACAAGGCTGCAATTGAAACAGGTAACACTTATGGCAAACGATATTCATTGACTATCAATAATACAACAGTAAACGGATTTAGTACAACTGAAGCTAAATCGCCAGCTGTAGATGGTGCTGAACTTGGTACTAATGTATGGGGCAATAAGAATTATATGACTAAGGATAAACTTTCAGTCACTATAGACGGTACGAAAGTTTATTAAAACATAATCGGTAATTACTGAACACTTTATATTGGAGGATTCAGTTCTATAAAAGAAATTCTATCATTCCTTTGATAGATATTTACATATAAGACGATTGAGACCTGCCGTTCGTGAGAATAGCAGGTCTCATTTTTCGTTATTGTCAATTCCCTTTGGATAAAATTTGTTGTCTCATACACCTATATGTTATGAATAGGTTGATTCCATTCTCTTTTCGCTGGCAAATACTTTCCAACACCTTTTGTCTTATCTTGCTTGCCTCATAGGTGTTCAACCGAAATGTAAGTGCAACGACTACTTCAAGATTGTAGTATGTGACCCAACTTTTATGCGTTACCAAATCACATCGTTGAGTGGTCACAGGGCAAAGTGTTTCACTCTTATATATCGCTCTGATGGCGGCTCGGAGTGTTGGGGCTATCACCCCGAACAACTCCACCAATTCCATTTCGGACATCCAAACATTACCGCTTGGGATATTCACTCTGCCACTTTCTCTGATTGTTATAATTGCTCGTTCCATAGTTACATTGCTATTGAGATTTCACTAAACGATTGATTAAGTCTGTTGCCGAACATCGTCAAATCCTTGTCGATTTTTTCGGTGGTAATCTTCGCATATCGCTGTGTCGTGGTAATGTTCGTATGCCCCAACACTCGGCTTACACTTTCAATAGGAACACCCTTGCTCAGAGCCAAGGTCGCGAACCCATGGCGTGTGCAATGGAATGAAATATCCTTAGAAATTCCGCACTCTTTTATCATCTTTTTCAGCGGTTTACAGATATTCCAATAGTTGAGATTTGGGAATACGAGTTTGTCCTCTTGAAATCTCTCATATCGCTTGATGATCTGTAATGGAATATCCAATAGCTTCACTTGGAAATTGACCTTTGTTTTGTGTCGCTTGGATAGAATCCACTTCTCTCCGTTAATCTCTACAATATCATCGGTAGTCAGTTCTTTAATATCCACAAATGACAAGGCTGTGAAACTTGCGAATACGAACAAGTCTCGGATATAAGCCAACTTCTTATCTGCAAACTCGTGAGTCATTACAGCCTTGATTTCATCTTCTGTAAGATATTGTCGCTCCTTGATATTCTGATTTACTCGATACTGAGCGAATGGATTTCGTGGTGTCAGTCCATTATAATGAGCCTTAGAAACAATTGTCTTCAACCACATACAATGTGACCATACACTGCCATTATGTAGTCCTGCATCAGTAGAGAGATAAATTTCATACTCCTTGATAAAATCAGGAGTAAGTTCAAGTATAGAAATATCACTACGCTTGTAGCATTTCTTGATGAATGCAGCCAAATGATTTCGTGACCTTACACGCACCTTGTAGGAACTTGCTGCACGGTCTATACCGATACGCTTCTTGAAACTCTCGTTGTCCTTATCAAATGATCCGAGCAATGTTTCATATTCCGTTCCAATACCCTGATAAGCATTGCGTACCATTTCGGCAGTAACATAGGCTTCTCTATCCGAAATGCGCTGATAATGCTTGATTATTTGAGCCTTTATGTTATCCAACGCCAAATTGATGTCTCGTGCCTCCTTGCTCTTACCTTTTGCCCGATTGCCTTTGGCATCCCACATTGTTTTTACAATGGTCAGTTTGCAGCTGAATTGAGCCACCGAGCCATTGATTGTAACTCGTCCCATAATGGGGACAATACCGTTTTTCTCTTTGCTTCCGTTCACGTAGAACAGCACCTTAAATGTACTTCGCATAATCCAATTCTTTTGGTTACAAAATTAGTTATCAGCGAGTTGTACACTGTTATGCAGAATGTAGCAGAGAGTAGAAATAAACTCCAACGACCTATAAACTTACCTCATTATCGGGTAATGATTTGAAAACCGTCTGCCTTCATTACCTTTCATTTCCTTGCACTTTTGCATCAGCGAGGCTTTCATCGAAAGTCCTCATAAGTCATTGAACACCAGTGCTGCCATCATTATTTCTCCTCATTCATTAGATTTTTCCAGAGATATATTCTGTATTTGTCGGAATAGGTGTCGTCTTTGTCTACAATGAGATTTTTGAAGAATAGGGTGGGGATGGCTCGTGCGCTGAAACTGAAGGAGGTCCGTTCTTTCCAGATAGGGCCTTCGATATGCAGTTTGTCCGTCAGCAGGCCTATGCTGAATGCGCCGTGGTATTTATGCATGTCCCCGTCGTTGGTCCGTACATCTACTATAGACGAAAGACGCCCGCCGTAGCGGGCAGGAAAAGAACTTTTGAAGAGTGTGGTGTTCTTTACCGCTTCGGGCGTAAAGATGGAGAATACTCCCAGCAGGTGGTCTGCGTTGTAAACTGGAATCCCGTCCAGCATAACCAGGTTTTGGTCGGGACCTCCCCCTCGCACATACATGCCTGCAAAACCTTCCATACCGGCTTGCACACCCGGCATCAGCTGAATGGTCTTCAGCAGGTCGGCTTCTCCCAATATGGACGGGGTATGCCTGATTTGTGTCATCGGTATCTCATGCGCTCCCATGGCTGTGCTTTCTATGCCGGCCTCCCGCTTGTCCGAGAGCACCACGACCTCTGCCAGCTGGTTATTGCTGTCCAGCCTGACGTTGAGCAAGGTGTCTTTCGTCAGTTCGAACCGGCTATGCCGGCTTTCGTAGCCCAGGTAGGAGAAAACCAGTTCCGTTTCCCCTTCCGGCAGGGTGAGGGAATAGAAACCGAAAGGATTGGTGGCAGTACCTGTGGAACGACGACTCTCAAGGATATTGGCACCAATCAGCGTCTCGGAAGACGCTCCGTCGGTCACGTATCCGCTGATGGTGAACTTACGGCTAACGGGTTTCTGCGGCACGGGCCGCTTATGGAGTAGAATGTGCTTTCCGGATATTTCGAACGTTATGGGTTCGTTTTCAAAGGCACGTTGCAATATCTCACTGATGTTCTTTTGTTTCATCTCCAGTGTGATGCGGTGCGTGAGCTTTACTTCTTCCCCATAGATGAAGGAGAATCCGGTTGCATTTTCCAGTTGCTTCACGAAACTCTCTAAAGTTGCGTTACGGATATTCAGGTTTATACGTGTTTCCTTGTTTTGTGCCTGTGCATGGAGTGAGGCGCTTAAAAGAACCACACACATCAGAAGTACGGTTCTGATGCGGTGGTGCGAACAGATAGTAGAGCTGGTCATTGTCAGTTAAGTTTAGTAGTAAGGATAATAGTGTTGTTTTCTTTTTTATAGGTAAAGTTGCCGGCGTCCTTCAGTAGGTCGAGGATTTCTGTAAGACTCTCCCCTTCGCGGAAGGTAGCTGTCATATGATAGTTCTTCAGGCTGTCTCCTTCGATACGTATATCGGTACGGAACGTTTCGGAAAGTTGACGGACGATTTCCTGCAAGGGTTGCTGATCGAATGTCAGTACGCTATGAATTACTTGGGTTTCCTCGGTAGTATGTATGGCTTCTGTGGGAATGGCTTCCCGTGGTGGTGCTACGTATAAGAACTGATAGGCTGCCCAGCTCGTTACACAGAGCAGGACTACGGCTGCGGCACTGGCTGTACGCATCCAGAACCGCTTCATGCTGCGGCGCTTTAGCAAACGGCTTTCCAGCAGCCTCCAGCTGTTCTCTGCCGTAAAGCGTCCTCGTGGGGAACGGGTAGAAGCAACCAGTTTGTTCAGTACCTTGTCGAAATTCTCGTTATTCACTTTCATTTTTGGCAATTTATTAAGAGCCTATGACTCCTTTTCCGTATGTAAAGACAGCTGCTTTTCAGGAATTCCCTATGCCTATATCCTGAAATAATGTTAATCTGAGGCTCTTTGTCCGTGAAAGTCCGTCCTGCCTACGTATGACTTCCTTGCTTCTCTGTTTCAATCAATAGGGAAAGTCTGCATGAGATGTGCATCTCATGTTGTTCGAGATGTGCATCTCATGCGGTTCGAGATGTGCATCTCATATATGCATACGGGGCTTCTTGCGAGGAAGATGAAGCAGAGTTCACTCCGTCAGCAATGCTTCCTTGAGTCTTGTGAGTGCTTTTTGCAGTTGCGCGTCTACTGTCTTTGTGCTGATGTTCAGCTCCTCCGCCACTTGTGCATAGCTTTGTTTCTCTTCGCGCAGGCGGATGAATACTTCACGGCAACGCTCCGGCAGGCGGTCGAGCGCCTTGACATATCGGGCAAACAGTTCTTCGCTGATAAGAGTGTCTTCGGGAGAATCGGCCTGGCCGGAAAGTTCGGGAAGCTGTTCGGACGAGAGTGTAGGGTGTCGGTTCTCTTTTTCCAGGTAATTGAGGGAGGCGTTTTTGGTAAGGATAAAGCAGTAATCCTCTATGTTGTTCACTTCCGGCAACCGGGCGCGTTGTTCCCAAAGCTTCATGAAGACGTCGAGCACAATTTCTTGCGCCCACTCTTCGTGCTTCACGAAATAGCAGGCAATACGGAACAAGCGGTCGTAGCACAGATTGTAGAAACTGTGAAAAGCCCGTTCCGAGTCTTCTTCCTTCATTTGGCGCAAGTAGCGTCTGACTTCTTGTTCGGTCATGCAGTCTCCCGGTTTTGTTGTTATTCAATGAACATCAGGTCACTTATTATACCGTCCGAAACAAAGATGCCTTCCCGGGTCAGGTGCAGGCGGTCTGCCTGCATCTCCAGTTTGTGGCTTTGGAGGTAGGGGGCTGCCATCTTCGTGCAATATTGGCGCAACTCTGTGCCGAAGGCTTCTTCCGTATATGTCAGGGAGACTCCCCACATGGTACGCAGGGAAGTCATGATGTATTCATTGTAACGGGTCACTTTATCCAGGATTTCTGTTTCGGAGGAACGCTGTCCCTCTTCAATGGACTTTATGTATCCTTCCAGAGAAGCTGTGTTCCATTCCCTTGTCTCCGCATTGAAGGAGTGGGCGGAAGGGCCGCACCCCAAATACGGAATGCCTTTCCAGTAAGCAGTGTTGTGGCGTGAGTACATGCCGGGCTTGCAGAAGTTGGATATTTCATAATGCTCATACCCCGCGGCTCCCAGGGTGTCCATGAGCGCCGAGAAGAAGCGCACGCTACTCTCTTCATCTACTTCGCTGATGCGGTGGCTTTGCAGCATTTCGTAGATGCGGGTGCCTTTTTCGTAAGTCAGATGATAAGCGGAGATATGCTCCACATCAAGGCCGACGGCTTGTTGCAGGTCGCGTTCCCACCGTTGGTCTGTTTCATCCGGCAGTCCATAGATAAGGTCGATGCTGATATTCCGGAAGCCGGCTTGGCGGAGGCGGTGTATGGCTGCGATGGCTTGCGCGGCATTGTGCCGGCGGTTCAACAGTTTCAGGGTGGGGGCGTCGAATGTCTGTATTCCCATGCTTATGCGGTTGAAGGGGAGGGTACGCAGCATGGACACATATTCTTCCGTCAAGTCGTCGGGATTGGCCTCGAGGGTAATTTCTTCGGCATGTTCTGTTCCATACACCTCTTTGATAGTCCGGAATATCTGCTCGAAATCTTCGTGAGCGAGCTGTGAGGGAGTTCCTCCGCCAAAGTAGATGGTCTCTATCGGTTCTTCCTTCAGATAACCCTTGCGGGTTTTCAGTTCAGTGCACAAGGCACGGATGTACTGCTGCTTCAATTCGCTGCGAGTGGTGGAATAGAAATCGCAATAGATACAGCGTGTCTTGCAAAAAGGTATATGAATATAGATGCCTGCCATGGTATGCTTATGGATATTTGTTGCAAAAATAGTCTTTTGGCAGGAGAATATATCGGTTTTCGGGACATTTAATGTAATATGGAAGTAGTCAGTGTCTTGGTGGATATTCTCAGTTTTGTCTGTAATCCGGAAAAATAGAACATTTTTTGAGTCGTATGGAAATTCATTATTCCGAATAAACTCCTTTCCTTTGTTATCAGAAAAAGGAATGGGTGTCTATTAAAATAATGAGTAATATGTTTGAAGGACTTGACTTTTGGTTTGAACAGATTATAGCTTATTGCATTGCCCTCGTACTGGTGCAGTTCATGAAGAAACAAATATAGCGGCAAATACTTTATTCACTTCCGTCGTAGCACGGTTTAATCTTAGGCTTTTTCTTGTGATTTCTGAGCTTTTGGGGTACTAATGACCGATATTTACCCCTTTTTGAAACAATAGTGCCCCCGAAATTACCGGGAATGGGGTAATTTTGCAGTATTGAAAAACAAACTTAAATAATATCATGAGAAAAAGTAACTACTTATGGCTGCTGCTGGTGGCAGTTTTATTGCTGCCCGCTCAGGAAATGGCTGCCAAGAAGAAAAAAGAGAAGGAAGTGACAGACCGCGAACTTTGGGCCGGGGTGTTGTATCAAATGGCTGCTCCGGTACTGAGCAATATGAGTGAAGGGAAGCTCCAGGAAAATATGCAGGTGGAGCTTAGCCCCACTTGGGATGGACGCGACAAACGGGTGACCTATATGGAATGTTTCGGACGTCTGATGGCGGGGTTGGCACCCTGGCTCTCTTTGCCGGACGATGACACTGCCGAAGGCAAGCAGCGCAGGCAGCTCCGCGAGTGGGCATTGAAAAGTTATGCGCAGGCGGTAGACCCGGAAAGTCAGGATTACCTACTTTGGCGGAAAGAGGGACAGCCGCTGGTCGATGCCGCTTATGTTGCTGAAAGCTTCCTGCGAGGATACGATGCTTTGTGGGTGCCTCTGGATAGTTTGACTAAACGGCGTTACATTGAAGAGTTCACCCAGTTGCGCCGTGTGGACCCTCCTTATACCAACTGGCTGCTGTTCTCGTCTACGGTAGAATGTTTCCTGCGCAAGGCTGGTGCCAAGAGTGATGCTTACCGTATTGTCTCCGCTCTGCGCAAGGTGGAAGAGTGGTATGTAGGTGACGGCTTCTATAGCGACGGACCGGGATTTGCCTTTGACTATTACAACAGCTTCGTACTCCATCCCATGTATGTGGAGTGTCTGGAAGTCTTTACGAACAGTGGAAAAAATAAGATATGGAATGCGCCGGATTGCAATTTCCAGCGTGCCCAGAAGCGCATGCAGCGTTTCGGCATGATTCTGGAACGTTTCATCTCTCCCGAGGGGGCCTTCCCCGTATTCGGGCGTTCCATTACCTACCGCACCGGTACCCTCCAACCATTGGCTTTGTTGGCATGGCGTGGATGGTTGCCCAAGGAATTGTCGAACGGACAGGTACGTGCTGCCATGACAGCTGTCATCAACCGTATGTTCGGTGACAACCGGAACTTCAACGAGAAAGGTTTTCTGACATTGGGATTCAATGGTTCCCAGCCTCATATCTCCGACTGGTATACTAACAACGGCAGCCTTTACATGGCTTCCCTGGCATTCTTGCCCCTGGGCTTGCCCGCCGACCATCCGTTCTGGACAGATGCTCCGCAGGCATGGACCTCGAAAAAGGCGTGGGGTGGTGAAGAATTCCCCAAAGACCATGCCTATTATGAGTAAGACTGATTCATTTTTTATAGTATTTATATTAATTGTTTGGGGGATTGGTGGATTTCCGGTGGCACTCTGTGCACAGGGTGCTGCCGGTGTCCTTCCCGAAACGCATCTGGTGGAAGTGGGGAAAGGATACAGCCAGACTTCCGTCAACACTGCCGTATTCCGTAATAATTCGCTGGTGACGCAAGGTGACGAGCAATACATCAGTTACTATGATGCGGAAGGGTTCCTGACTCTTGGAAAACGGAACCTCCATGCCGGACAGTGGACACTGCACCGCACACAGTATAAAGGGAATGTGAAGGATGCCCATAACGTCATCAGCATGATGCTAGACGGTGACGGGTATATTCATGTAGCCTTCGACCATCACGGACAGCCCTTGAACTACTGTCGCAGCATTGCACCCCATTCGCTGGAATTGGGTGAGAAGGAGCCCATGACGGGCGTGGATGAAGGCAATGTAACCTATCCGGAGTTTTATCTGCTGTCCGGAGGCGACCTGCTGTTTGCATACCGTTCCGGTTCTTCCGGCCGGGGCAACCTGGTGATAAACCGCTATTCCTTGAAGGAGAAGAAATGGAGCCGTGTGCAGGATGTACTGATTGATGGCGAGAACAAGCGCAATGCTTACTGGCAGCTATATGTAGATGAGCTTGGAACCATCCATCTGTCGTGGGGCTGGCGCGAGACTTGGCATGTGGAAACCAACCATGACCTATGCTACGCCCGTTCCTTTGACAATGGCGTAACATGGTATAAGGCAAATGGCAAGAAATATGATTTGCCCATCCGTCTGGGTAATGCAGAGTATGCCTGCCGCATTCCTCAGAATTCGGAACTGATAAACCAGACCAGCATGAGTGCCGATGTAGGCGGCAATCCGTACATTGCTTCCTATTGGCGCGACCCGGACAGCGACGTCCCGCAATACCGGATTGTCTGGCATGACGGGCAGATGTGGCACAGCCGCCAGGTCTCCGGGCGTACCACTCCGTTTTCCCTGAAAGGTGGAGGCACGAAGATGATTCCGATGGCCCGTCCGCGCATCGTAGTAGATGGCGGGGAGATATTTTATGTATTTAGGGATGAAGAACGGGGGAGCAAAGTCTCTTTGGCGCACGCTACGGATGTGGCAAACAGTAAGTGGAGCATCAGCGATTTGACCGACTTCACTGTCGGTGCCTGGGAACCGTCTCATGACACGGAATTGTGGAAGAGCAGGAAGCGGCTGCATCTGTTTGTGCAGCATGCCAAGCAAGGAGACGGAGAGCGGGTTGTGGAGTTTGCACCGCAACCGGTATATGTATTGGAAGTGATAAGATAAAAGAACAGTATTAGTATATGAAAACGACATGCTTATTTTTATTGGGTTTGGCTTTTTGCTGGGGACTGTTCTCATGCACCGCTCAGCAGCCGAAACCGGAAGAAGTGATTGAGATTATCAATCGGGTGAACAACTATTGGCAGGAGACCCATCCGCAACATGGGCGCTCTTTCTGGGACAATGCCGCCTATCATACGGGAAACATGGAGGTGTTCTTCCTGACCGGTAATCCGGAATGCTATGCCTATTCCGAGGCGTGGGCAGAACATAATGAATGGAAAGGCGCGAAGAGTGACAACAAGGAAGAGTGGAAGTACAGCTATGGGGAGAGTGATGATTATGTGCTTTTCGGTGATTATCAGATTTGTTTCCAGACTTATGCGGATTTGTATACCGTGAAGCCGGATTCCGGGAAGATAGCCCGTGCGCGCGAAGTGATGGAATACCAGATGAGTACGGACAAGAACGATTATTGGTGGTGGGCGGACGGACTTTACATGGTAATGCCCGTTATGACAAAGATGTACAAGCTGACCGGCAATCCGTTATATCTGGAGAAACTGCATGAATACTGGACCTATGCCAACAGTATCATGTACGATTCGGAGGAAGGCTTATACTATCGCGACGGCAAATATATTTATCCAAAACACAAAAGTGTGAATGGTAAGAAAGACTTCTGGGCACGTGGCGACGGTTGGGTGCTGGCTGCTTTGGCAAAGGTACTGAAAGACCTGCCCGAAACAGACCAATACCGCCAGGAGTACATAGACCGCTTCCAGACGATGGCCAAATCCGTGGCTGCCTGCCAGCAGCCGGAAGGCTACTGGACACGCAGTATGCTCGACCCTGAGCATGCTCCCGGTCCTGAAACCAGCGGTACGGCTTTCTTTACCTATGGTCTGTTATGGGGGATGAACAACGGCTTGCTGGACAAGGCTGCTTATCAACCCGTAGTGATGAAGGCGTGGAATTATCTGACTACTGTAGCCTTGCAGCCCGATGGCCGCATAGGGTATGTACAGCCGATTGGCGAGAAAGCCATTCCCGGACAGGTGGTTGATGCCAACTCTACTGCTAACTTTGGGGTAGGGGCATTTCTGCTGGCAGCTTGTGAGATGGTGCGTTTTTTGAATGCCGACTGATTGGAGAGATTAAATAAGTGTATATGTTACACAACATATACACTTTCTTTGTATTATAATGTATATAGTGTTAATTTTACACCCGTTAAAAGGTTTAATATAAAAAGATTATGATTGTACGGATGAAAAACACTTTCCGGATGCTTTTGGCGGCAATGTTATTGTCGTTGTTTGCACTTCCGGGATATTCCTGGCAAAAATCCTTTCCCGAAAAAGATTATGTAGCTTATTTGTTCACTTATTTCACTGGGAATAGTGGCGATGAAGAAGCTGTGCGCTATGCTGTAAGCATGGACGGTTATACCTACTGGGCATTGAATGATAATGAACCGGTAATCGACTCGAAAGTCATCAGCTCCACCGGGGGAGTCCGCGACCCGCATATCCTTCGTTGCGAGGATGGCAAGACTTTCTATATGGTAGTGACAGATATGGTTTCAGCCAATGGATGGAGTTCCAACCGTGCCATGGTTTTGCTGAAATCTACCGACTTGGTCAACTGGTCCCACTCCGTTATCAATATACAGAAACGTTATTCAGGTCAGGAGGATTTGAAGCGTGTATGGGCTCCGCAGACTATCTACGACCCGGAGGCGGGAAAGTACATGGTGTATTGGTCCATGCTGCATGGCGATGGAGCCGATGTCATATATTATGCTTATGCCAATGCGGAGTTTACGGATTTGGAGGGAGAGCCCAAGCCATTGTTTCTGCCGGAGAACGGGAAATCGTGCATCGATGGAGACATTGTCTATAAGGATGGTGTTTTCCACCTTTTCTATAAGACGGAAGGGCATGGAAACGGCATAAAGGTGGCCACCACCCGTTCCCTGACCTCCGGGGCATGGACGGAAGAGCCCGATTACAAGCAACAGACTAAGGAAGCCGTAGAGGGTGCGGGCACTTTCAAACTGATAGGGCAGGATAAGTATATCCTGATGTACGACGTCTATATGAAAGGAAGCTATCAGTTTACGGAAACCACTGACTTGAAGAATTTTAAGGTGATAGACAGCGAGGTGAAGATGAACTTCCATCCCCGTCATGGGACCATTATCCCCATTACCCGCCATGAGCTGTTGCGCATTACCGATGAATGGGGCAAGCCGACAGAACTGGGCGCATTGCCCAACAATCCCGTATTGCCGGGTTTCCATGCCGACCCGGAAATCCTTTATTCCCATCAGACCCAAAAGTATTACATCTATTCTACTACGGACGGACAGCCGGGGTGGGGAGGCTGGTACTTTACCGTATTCTCCTCCACGGATTTGAAGACTTGGCAGGATGAAGGCGTCATGTTGGACTTGAAGTCGGAGCAAGTGCCTTGGGCAGATGGCAATGCTTGGGCGCCTTGCATTGAAGAGAAAAAAGTGGACGGCAAGTATAAATACTTCTTCTATTACAGTGGAAATCCCAAGAATGGCGGCGGCAAGCAGATTGGAGTGGCTACGAGCGATTCTCCTGCCGGCCCTTTCACCGATTTGGGACGCCCTGTCGTTACTGCCTCACCCGTCGGTGGCGGGCAACAGATTGATGTGGATGTGTTTACAGACCCTGTTTCGGGCAAATCCTATCTTTACTGGGGCAACGGCTACATGGCAGGTGCCGAGCTGAACGACGATATGGTGTCCATCAAGGAAAATACCGTTACGGTGATGACACCGGCGGGAGGCACCTTGCAGGACTATGCTTTCCGCGAAGCAGCTTATGTCTTTTATCGCAACGGGCTCTACTATTTCATGTGGTCGGTAGACGATACCGGTTCGCCCAATTACCATGTGGCATACGGTACATCCAAGTCGCCGCTCGGTCCTATCGAAGTTGCCAAGCAACCCGTTGTGCTGATTCAGAATCCGGAAAAGGAAATTTACGGTCCGGCACACAACGCTGTATTGCAGATTCCCGGTACAGATGAGTGGAGAATCGTTTACCACCGTATTAATAAATGGTACTTGAAAGATGGCCCCGGCGTTCATCGTGAAGTCTGCATAGACCGGATGGAGTTCAATGAAGACGGAACCATCAGGCCGGTGGTGCCTACCTTTTAATTTAATGATATAACATAATAATTTAATACCATGAAGAATAGATTGAAATTACTGGTTTGGTTGTTTGCCCTCTCAGGTCCGCTGGCAGCACAGAGTGTATCTGTCAATGGTCCGGATGGAAAATTGCAGCTTACGGTATCCTGCCCGTCAGCCAACGGCGAAGTGTCTTACGCCGTCACCTACAATGGAAAGCAAATGCTGGAATCTTCTCCCTTGGGGATGGAGACAAATGTGGGTGATTTCTATAGAGGATTGCAGTTGAAGGAACATAAAGTCACAGCTCTTGATACGGTTTATGAACAATCCCGAATCAAAGCTTCGCACATCCATTACCGGGCAAACGAATTGCTTTGTTCATTCGTCAACGGTGAGGGGAAGAATGTGCAGATAACTTTCCGCGTCAGCAACAATGACGTGGCTTTCCGTTACACCTTGCCGAGGGAGCAGGGAAAAGGAAGCGTCACGGTGAACAGCGAACGGACCGGCTTCCGCTTCCCGTCGCAGACCACCACTTTCCTTTGTCCGCAGAGCGACGCCATGATAGGGTGGAAGCGTACCAAACCCAGTTACGAAGAAGAATATAAGGCAGATGCCCCGATGAACGAACGTTCGGGTTATGGACATGGATATACATTTCCCTGCTTGTTCAAGGTGGGGGATGACGGCTGGGTACTGCTCAGTGAAACCGGAGTGGACAGCCGTTATTGTGGCTCGCGTTTGAGTGATTGGGATAACGGCGTGTATCGCATTGCTTTCCCCATGCCGGAAGAGAACAACGGCAACGGAACGGTGTCACCTGCCTTTTCCCTGCCGGGCTCCACGCCGTGGCGTACTGTGACGGTGGGCGAAACCTTGAAGCCGATTGTGGAAACCACCGTCCCCTGGGATGTAGTGGAACCACGCTATACCACCACCCATGATTACAAGCCGGGCCGTGGCACCTGGAGCTGGATTCTCTGGCAGGACGGCAGCATCAACTACGACGACCAGGTGCGCTATGTTGACTTGGCGGCCGCCATGGGATACGAATATGTATTGATTGACAACTGGTGGGACAACAACATCGGTCGCGACCGCATGGAACAGTTTGTCAAGTATGCCCGCAGCAAGGGTGTGGAGGTATTCTTGTGGTATAGCTCCAGTGGTTACTGGAACGATATAGAGCAGAGTCCCGTCAACCGGATGGATAACTCCATTGCCCGCAAGCAAGAGATGCGCTGGTTGCAAAGTCTGGGTGTGAAGGGTATCAAAGTAGACTTCTTCGGCGGTGACAAGCAGGAGACCCTGCGTTTGTACGAGGAGATTCTGAGCGATGCCGACGACCACGGTCTGATGGTTATCTTCCACGGCTGTACCTTGCCTCGCGGCTGGGAACGGATGTATCCCAATTACGTAGGCAGCGAGGCGGTGCTGGCTTCCGAGAATCTGGTATTTAGCCAACATTTCTGTGATAACGAGGCCTTCAATGCCACGCTGCACCCTTTCATCCGCAATGCTGTGGGATGCATGGAGTTTGGCGGTGTGTTCCTGAACAAGTGTCTGAACCGCAGCAACGATGGTGGAACTATTCGCCGCACCACGGACATCTTTCAGCTGGCAACGGCAGTGCTGTTCCAAAATCCTATCCAGAACTTCGCCTTGGCACCTAATAACTTGACGGATGCTCCGCAAATCTGCCTCGACTTTATGAAACAAGTGCCCACTACTTGGAACGAGACCCGTTTCATTGACGGCTATCCGGGGAGATATATTGTTCTTGCCCGCCGTCATGGAAACACGTGGTACATAGCCGCTGCCAATGCAACGGCGGAACCGTTGAAACTGAAGCTTGACCTTCCTATGCTGGCAGGACAAGAGGTGTCTTTGTATAGTGATGACAAGAAGATGCAGCCTCAATTAAAGCTGCAGAAGATAAAGACTGATGGCTCTCTGCAACTCACGGTTCAGCCGCAGGGAGGGGCGGTAATCGTGAAATAAAGAAGGCATGGAGCAACCCTTGTTTTGTAATGATATATCATAACGGATTGCTTTATTTGTAAATACCTGATTATCAAATGACTATAATTGGTCTAATTCAGTCGTATACTGAATGGCATTCACTATACGACTGAACTTTATTCACTATACGACTGAATGGCATTCAGAATACGGCTGATTGTGACTATCGAACTAAATGTAAATGATTAATACCGACTTAATACCATGAATAGATTCTTGAAATTATTGTCCTTGTGTCTGTTCTTGACACTGACCGTTCCTTTGCAGGCTGTAACGAATGGAGTGGCGAATGAACCCGATTCAGTCTACCTCTTTTCCTATTCCCATGCCGACGGCAGTGGCGGTCTGAAACTAGCCTGGAGTCCCGATGGCAACCGATGGTTCAGCGTGGCAGACGGCAACTCTTTTGTCAACTCGGACTTCGGCCCCTGGGGGCAAATGAAGCGGATGCTGAAACCGCACTTGATGCAGACCCGTGCCGACGACCGCTGGCACTGCATCTGGGAACTGACGGAAAGCGGAAACTCCCTCGCATACGTCGAGTCTCCCAACCTGCTGCAATGGAAAGCGCAGAAATACTTTGACCGTTCCCGCCTTGCCGAATATCGGCCGGCAGAGGTCTATCCCACCGTGCGGAAGGAGGTTCTGCTGAACGGTACCATGCAGCAGGGCTGGATGCAGCGTGTGCCGTATGCCACGGTGCAGCGTGTCATCTCCTTTGCGGAGCATAAGAAGTACCGCCAGGCACTCTATGCCGAACGTACCGAGCAAGACCCCGTCCGCTTTGCCGGCCTGAAGCCGGTGGAGGCAACCATCGAAGTGGAGACGGAATGTGCAAAACCCATCAGCAAGCATCTGATAGGCATCTTCTTCGAAGACATAAACTATGCTGCGGATGGAGGACTGTATGCCGAGCTGATACAGAACCGCGACTTCGAGTATTCGTCCAAAGACGGTTCTCGTCAAGGTTGGGACGCTACATATGCCTGGGCGGTGAAAGAGGGCGATGCTTCGGCTGCCGTAACCATTGCCACTGCCGACCCCATCCATCCCAACAATCCTCATTATGCCGTACTGGAAGCTCGTCCCGGAGTGACATTGCAGAACGACGGTTTCGACGGCATCAGCCTGAAGAAAGGGGAGAAGTACGATTTCTCTCTCTTCGCCCGCGTGGCACCGGGCAGCAAGGAAGGCAAGGTGGTTGTTTGCCTGCTCGACCAGGATGGCCGTGAGATTGCCCGTTCTTCCGTCAATGTGTCCTCCAAAGAGTGGAAGAAACAGCAGACGGTGCTGACAGCAAACGCCGATGTGCGTGCCGCCGTGCTCTCGCTTCAGCCGCAGACGGTGGGGACACTGCACCTCGATATGATTTCCCTTTTTCCGCAAAATACATTCAAGGGACATAAGAACGGCTTGCGTATCGACCTGGCGCAGACGCTTGCCGACCTGCATCCACGCTTCGTCCGCTTTCCCGGCGGCTGCGTGGCTCATGGCGACGGCATCGACAATATCTATGACTGGAAAGGCTCTATCGGCCCGCTCGAGGCTCGTAAGCCGTTGCGCAATCTGTGGGGGTATCATCAGACACGCGGACTGGGCTACTTCGAGTACTTCCGCTTCTGCGAAGATATAGGTGCCGAACCTCTGCCGGTATTGGCAGCGGGCGTGCCGTGCCAGAATTCGGGCACACACTCGCACTATGCCGACAACTGTCCGCAGGGGGCCAACAAGGAACTGATGCGCTACGGCCAGCAGGGTGGCATCCCGATGGAAGAGATGCCTGCCTATATCCAGGATGTGCTCGACCTGATAGAGTATGCCAACGGCGATGCACGCCGCACCGTGTGGGGCAGGAAGCGTGCTGAGGCAGGCCATCCCAAGCCTTTCAATCTGAAGTATATCGGCATCGGCAACGAGGATATGATTACCGAAGTGTTTGAGGAGCGCTTTGCCATGATATACAAGGCTGTCAGGGAGAAGCATCCCGAAATTACGGTTGTCGGCACTGTAGGTCCCTTCTACGAAGGCACGGACTATGCGGAGGGCTGGCGCCTTGCCACGGAACTGGGCGTGCCCATGGTGGACGAACACTATTACGTGGATCCGGGCTGGATGATTCACAACCAGGACTACTACGACCGTTATGACCGTACCAAGTCCAAGGTCTATCTGGGCGAATATGCCGCCCACCTGCCCGGACGTCCCAACAACATAGAGACAGCGTTGGCAGAAGCTCTCTATCTGACTTCGGTGGAACGTAATGCCGATGTGGTGGAGATGACCTCGTACGCCCCGTTGCTGGCGAAGGAAGGCCATACGCAGTGGAATCCCGACTTGATTTATTTCAATAACACGGAAGTGAAGCCTACCGTGGGCTACTACACACAGCAGATGTACGGACAGAATGCGGGTACGCAGTACATCACCTCGCACATCACACTGAGTAATGGGCAAGAGGCTGTCCGTAAGCGCGTCGGTGTTTCGGTGGTAAAGGATGAGGCCACGGGTGACCATATTGTAAAGCTGGTGAACCTGCTTCCGGTGGAGGTTTCCTCTACAGTGAAGCTGAAGGGCATCGACTTGCAGAATCCCTCGGCAGTGAAGACGCTCCTGACGGGTGACCCGAAAGACAAGCAGGCACGTTCCGTGACTTCCGCCTTCGTCGACATCGGCGGTACGGAGTTTCCTTATACCTTGCCTGCCTATTCGTTTACGGTGATACGTATCCATGAGAATAAGGGGAAATAAGGATAAATCCGTGTAATTCCGTGCGTGGGAACTTAAGAACTTAAAAACTTAAAAGATATGATACGATTATTGACTTTGGCACTTGTTGCAGCCATGACCGGCAGTGTGTCGGCACAAAAGCAACAGACTTTGCATTCCGGTTATCCCATCGACCCGGTTCCTTTCACTTCAGTGAAGGTGACGGACAGTTTCTGGGGACAACGCTTGAAGGCAAGCCGCGAGGTAACCATCCCGTTGGCTTTCAGTAAGTGTGAGGAAACGGGACGTTATGAAAACTTTGTGAAAGCTACTCATCCCAGTGATGAGTATAAGGTGGGAGGCTTCTCCTTTGACGATACGGATGTCTATAAGACGATTGAAGGTGCAAGTTACTCCTTGCAGACTTACCCGGACAAGAAACTGGAAGAATATATCGACAGCGTATTGGTCATAGTGGCCGCCGCCCAAGAACCGGACGGGTATCTTTACACCGCACGTACCATGAACCCCAAGCATCCGCACGATTGGTCGGGGCCGGAACGCTGGTCGGAGGTGGAGAATTTGAGCCACGAGTTCTATAATCTGGGTCACATGGTGGAAGGGGCTGTGGCTTATTATCAAGCTACAGGCAAGCGGAACTTCCTGGATATAGCTATCCGTTATGCCGACTGCGTATGCAAGAATATCGGTGAAGGCCCCGGACAGAAGCGTGTGATTCCCGGACATCAGATTGCCGAAATGGCATTGGTACGCCTCTATACCGTGACAGGAGATAAGAAATATCTCGACCAGGCCAAGTTCTTCCTCGACGCGCGCGGCACTACGGCACGCAAGGACATCTATTTGCAGTCGCACAAGCCTGTACTGGAGCAGGAAGAGGCAGTGGGACATGCCGTACGTGCCGGTTACATGTATTCCGGTATGGCTGATGTGGCTGCCATTACGGGTGACAGCTCCTACATCAAGGCTATCGACAAGATATGGGAGAATATCGTCGGCAAGAAGATATATATTACCGGCGGTATCGGTGCGCGTCATGCGGGCGAAGCTTTCGGTGATAACTATGAATTGCCGAATCTGACTGCCTACAATGAGACCTGTGCCGCCATCGGCAATGTTTACATGAATTACCGCCTCTTTCTGCTGCATGGCGATTCCAAGTATTTCGACGTGCTGGAACGTACGCTTTACAACGGATTAATCTCCGGCGTTTCATTGGACGGAGGCAAGTTCTTCTATCCCAATCCGTTGTCTTGCGATGGTAAGTATCACTTTAATGCCGACCATACGATTACACGCCAGCCGTGGTTTGGTTGTGCCTGCTGTCCTAGCAACATCAGCCGGTTCATTCCTTCTTTGCCGGGATATGTGTATGCCGTGAAAGACAATCAGGTGTACGTCAACCTTTTCTTGTCCAACCGTGCCGAGCTGAAGTTGAATGAAAAGAAAGTGGTGCTGGAGCAGGAAACCGGATACCCCTGGAACGGAGATATTCGTGTGAAGGTGGCTCAGGGCAACCTGCCGTTTACGATGAATATCCGTATTCCGGGTTGGGTGCGCGGCAGTGTACTTCCGAGTGACCTTTATTCGTATGCCGACGACCTGAAGTTGGGCTATCGTGTATTGGTGAATGGCGAGGAGGTGACCGGTGAACTTCGTAAAGGCTATCTCCGGATAGACCGGAAGTGGAAGAAAGGGGATGTGGTAGAGGTGCATTTCGACATGCAACCCCGTGTGGTGAAAGCCAATGAAAAAGTGGTTGCCGACCGTGGACGGGTGGCCGTTGAGCGTGGTCCTATCGTTTATTGTGCCGAGTGGGCCGATAATGATTTTAATATACAGAATATCATCCTGAACCGTCATCCGAAATTCCAGGTGACGGAGAAGCCCGAACTGCTGTATGGCATCAACGAAATTACCACAGAAGTGCAGGCTCTTGGTTTTGATGCTGCCGGAAAGTTGGCAACCAGAGATGTGACGCTGACCCTGATACCTTATTATGCATGGGCACACCGGGGTGAGGGCAAGATGGATGTATGGTTGCCGGTAAATAGGATTGATGTAGAATAGGTAAGTATGTCGTCATAATTTAGCTTATGCTATCGTTATAAACAGATTAAAACCATGAAAAGACTTTTATTTCTATTGACATTGTTCGTTGTTCTTGGCATGCAGGCGCAACAGCATGTGATGACTGTTGATGTATCAAAACCGACGGCTCGGATAAATCCTGCCATGTATGGAATCTTCTTCGAAGACATTAATTTCGGTGCGGACGGTGGTTTGTATGCCGAACTGGTAAAGAACCGCTCTTTTGAGTTCCCGCAGCCGCTGGTGGGGTGGATACCTTTCGGCGAGGTGACGGTACAGGACGAGCGGCCCTGCTTCGACCGCAATCCGCATTATGTGCGCATTACCAATGACGGCTGTCTTTTGCGTGCCGGACTGGATAATGAAGGTTATCGTGGCATCGGCCTGAAAAAAGGAGAAGATTACCGTTTCTCCGCCTATGTCCGTACGCCGGATACCAAACCAATGAAGCTTTCCGTCGAACTGGTGAATTCCAACGGAGAGAATCTCCTGAAGAAGGAACTGGAAGTGAAAGGCAGTGAATGGCAGAAGCTGACGGCTGTGCTGAAAGCTCCTTTTACCGATGTTCGCTCGCGTCTGCGTGTTGTGTTGCAGACGGAGGGTACGGTAGATATGGACCACATCTCTCTCTTCCCGGTGAACACTTGGAAGAAGCGTGAGAATGGATTGCGTGCCGACTTGGTACAAGCCCTCTATGACCTCAATCCCGGAGTATTCCGTTTTCCCGGCGGTTGTATCATCGAAGGCAACAGCCTTGCCACCCGTTATCAATGGAAGAATTCCGTGGGTCCGGTAGAGAACCGTCCTTTGAACGAAAATCGCTGGAACTATACATTCAAGCATAAAGCTTTCCCGGATTATTTCCAGAGTTACGGACTTGGCTTTTACGAATATTTCCTGCTGAGTGAAGACCTCGGTGCAGAGCCTCTGCCGGTACTGAGCTGCGGGCTGTCCTGCCAATACGAAAGCAACGAAGTGGTTCCCCTTGGAGAACTCGGCCCGTACGTGCAGGATGCCCTCGACCTCATCGAGTTTGCCAACGGTGCTGCAACCTCCAAGTGGGGAAAGGTGCGTGCCGATATGGGACATCCCGAACCGTTCGGTCTGAAAATGATTGCCATCGGCAATGAACAGTGGGGGGAAGTCTATCCCGAGCGTCTGGAAGTGTTCACGAAAGCCATCCGTGCGGAATATCCCGATATGCAGATTGTAGGTTCTTCCGGTCCGAGTGCAGATGGGGACAAGTTCGATTACCTCTGGCCCGAAATGAAACGCATCGGGGTGGATTTGGTGGACGAGCATTATTATATGGCTCCCGACTGGTTCTTTGCCAATGCTGCCCGCTATGATGACTATGACCGTAAAGGACCGAAAGTCTTTGCCGGTGAATATGCATCGCATGACCACCCCACCGGGAAAGCCAATAATTTCTTGGCGGCACTGTCCGAAGCAGCTTTTATGACGGGACTGGAACGTAATGCTGATGTGGTGCGCCTGGCTACCTATGCTCCGTTGTTTGCCCATGTGGATGCCTGGCAGTGGAATCCCGATTTGATTTGGTTCGACAATCTCCGTATGATGCGGACTCCCAACTATTACGTACAGCAGATGTACGGTATGAATGCCGGAACAGATGTGCTGAACCTGCAAATGGACGGAAAACCCGTGACGGGGCAGGACAGCCTTTATGCATCGGCAGTGCTGGATGCTCCTACGGGAGAAGTAATTCTGAAGCTTGTCAATGCGGGCAGCAGATCGGAGAAGGTACAGATAGAGTTCAGCGGATTGAAGAAGCGGCAGCTTGTCTCGGGTTCCTGCACCTATTTGCAAAGTGATGACTGGAAAGCCAAGAATACACTGGAGCAGGAGGCTATTGTTCCACGTATTCGTCCGGTGGAGGTGGCTTCCCGTTCTCTGAGCCTGGAGCTTCAGCCCCGTTCGTTCGGAGTCTATCGTTTGCGGATAAGTACTCAATCAAAATAAATTCCCATTTAGTCACCTAATTTAATTATGTGAACTAGTTATGAACACTTATTTAAAGAATTAAATTCAGCCTTTTTTGAACGATTATTCTTCCTTTTAATTATAGGATAGGCGTATCTTTGTGACGGCATACCGGTTCTGCTTGTATGCCGTTGCTAATTTTTATAAACTATTTACCATGAAGAAACATTTCATTACCGGACTGCTTGCGACTTTTGCCATTGCCGCAAGCGCACAGTCCTTCACTGAATGGCAAAACCCTGAAGTGAATGCCGTGAACCGTGCTCCGATGCACACCAACTATTTTGCCTATGAGTCGGCAGATGCTGCGGCTCGTGGAGCAAAAGAACATTCTTCCAATTACATGACTTTGAGCGGTATCTGGAAATTCTTCTGGGTGAAGAATGCCGATGCCCGTCCCACGGATTTCTGGAAAGTGGGGTTCAACGACAAGGGATGGAGCGATATGGCCGTTCCCAGTATGTGGGAACTGAACGGTTTCGGCGACCCTATCTACGTGAATACCGGATATGCCTGGCGCAATCAGTTCAAGAACAATCCACCGCAGGTGCCAACGGAGAATAACAATGTAGGTTCCTACCGTCGTGAGATTGTAATACCTGCCGACTGGAAGAGTAAGGACATCATTGCTCATTTCGGTTCCGTGACTTCCAATATGTATTTGTGGGTAAACGGCAAGTACGTAGGTTATAGTGAGGACAGCAAACTGGAGGCTGAATTTAACCTGACACCCTACTTGAAGCCGGGACAAAAGAATCTGATAGCCTTTCAGGTATTCCGCTGGTGTGACGGGACGTATCTGGAAGACCAGGACTTCTTCCGTTATAGCGGTGTAGGGCGCGATTGCTACTTGTATGCCCGTGACAAGAAGCGCATTCAGGACATCCGTGTCACTCCCGATTTGGATACTGCTTATAAGAACGGTTCCCTGAAAGTACAGCTTGATGTGAAGGGTGGCGGCAATGTCAGTCTTGAACTGCTGGACGCTGCCGGAAAACAGGTGGCTACAGCTGTCGCCAAAGGTAACGCTACTGCCTTGATAAATGTGGAGAATCCTCATAAGTGGACGGCGGAAACGCCCTACTTGTATACCCTGCGTGCCACTTTGCAAGGCAGCAGTGAAGTGATTCCCGTAAAGGTGGGCTTCCGAAAGATAGAGCTGAAAGGAAGTCAGATACTTGTCAACGGCCAGTCCGTTCTCTTCAAGGGAGCCAACCGCCACGAGATGGATCCGGACGGTGGTTACGTCATTTCTCGCGAACGCATGATTCAGGATATTCAGGTGATGAAGCAGTTCAACCTGAATGCCGTGCGCACCTGCCACTATCCCGACAATAATCTCTGGTACGACCTCTGCGACCAATATGGTATTTACGTAGTGGCCGAAGCCAATATCGAATCCCACGGAATGGGTTATGGGGAAGAGACACTTGCCAAACGTGAGGACTATAGGAAAGCACATATGGAGCGTAACCAGCGCAATGTGCAGCGTAGCTTCAATCATCCCAGCATCATTTTCTGGTCTTTGGGCAACGAAGCCGGCTATGGCGCTAATTTCGAAGCTGCCTACGATTGGATAAAGGCTGAAGACCCGAGCCGTGCCGTACAATATGAACAAGCCGGTAAAACAGGCAAGACAGACATCTATTGCCCGATGTATTATGGCTATGACGGATGTAAGAAATACAGTGAGGATGATTCTATGACAAAGCCCCTGATTCAGTGCGAATATGCTCACGCGATGGGAAACTCGCAAGGAGGTTTTAAAGAATATTGGGATTTGGTGCGTAAATATTCCAAATTCCAAGGTGGCTTTATTTGGGATTTTGTTGATCAGTCTGTACGTTGGACAGGAAAAAACGGTAAGATGATTTATGCCTACGGCGGTGACTTTAACCGTTTTGATGCCAGCGATGGTAACTTCTGCGATAACGGTCTTATCAGCCCCGACCGTGTGCCCAATCCCCACATGTATGAGGTAGGCCGTATCTATCAGGACATCTGGACTACTCCGGCCGACTTGAAGAACGGCGAAATCAATGTGTTCAATGAATACTTCTTCCGTGATCTTTCTGCCTATTATATGGAGTGGGAGGTACTGAAAGGCGGTAAGGTGATACGGACCGGTCGTGTGGATAATCTGAATGTAGCTCCCCAACAGACAGCCAAAATCAAGTTGGACTTGGGCAAGACTTGCCAATGCACCGAGTGGTTGCTGAATGTTTCCTATAAGCTGAAGAACCGTGAAGGATTGCTTTCCGCCGGACATGTAGTGGCAAAAGACCAGTTGACGCTCAATCCTTACCAAGCTCCTTCCATGGAATTGAAGAACTGCGAACAGAGCAATATCGAGATGACGGCTCCCCAAGTACAGGATAACGATTGGAACTACCTCATCGTCTCCGGTGATGCTTTCCGTGTAGAAATCAACAAGCACAACGGTTATCTGACCAAGTACGAAGTGAATGGCCGGGATATGATTAAAGACGGCGAGGCTTTAAAACCAAACTTCTGGCGTGCGCCTGTTGACAACGACTACGGTGCCAATCTGCAACGCAAATATATCGCTTGGAAGAATCCGGAAATCAAACTGACCTCTTTCAAACAGCGCACGGAGAACAATCAGGTGATTGTAGAATCTGCTTACGACATGCCGGGTGTTTCAGCTAAGCTGAACCTTGTTTATGTCATCAACAATGCCGGTGCCGTCAAGGTGACCCAGAAGCTGACTGCCGACAAGAATGCCAAAGTATCGAACATGTTCCGTTTCGGTCTGCAGATGCCTATGCCGCGCAGCTTTGAAACCGTTGAATACTATGGACGCGGTCCGGTTGAAAACTATATTGACCGTAATCATTGCGCCGACTTAGGCATTTATCGCCAAAGTGTGGCTGAGCAGTTCTATCCCTACATCCGTCCGCAGGAAAATGGAACAAAGACCGATATTCGTTGGTGGAAGATGTTGGATCAGTCTGGTAATGGCATCAAGATTGTGGCGGCCGCTCCCTTCTCCGCATCTGCCTTGCACTATACCATCGAGTCTTTAGATGAAGGCTGGAGCAAAGAGCAAGGACACTCGCAAGAGGTGGATGAAGCTGATTTGACTAATCTCTGTATCGACAAGGTGCAAGCTGGTCTGGGTTGCGAAGACAGTTGGGGACGTATAGCCCGTCCGGAATATCAGGTTCCTTATGCCGACTATGAATTTACGTTTATCATGATGCCGGTGAAAAATGAGGTAGGAGTGGAATGATGTTTAAGCCTCTTTGAGTATAAAGGTAAAGTTAAAATGCTCCAATATAATATAGAAATCACCCTTGTTGCAAGCATTTGTAGCAGGGGTGATTTCTGTTAGAGGGAGAGTTTTGACACCCTCATTGACGATTTTATCATTTCTGCTTCACGTATTCCGACGGCGTCATTCCGAATTCATTCTTGAAGCATTGCCTGAAGTAGGCTACACTGCTGAATCCCGTCATGTAGGCAATCTCTGATATGGAGTATTTTCCGGAGAGCAGTAGTTTTACCCCGTTCTTCATTTTCACCTTGCGGATGAACTCATTTGCCGACATATCTGCCACTCCTTTGATTTTCCGATAGAGAGTGGAATGGCTCATGCACATTTGGTCGGCAATGAAAGCAATATCCATTTTTTCCATTTCCAGATTGTCTTCAATGATTTGCGTGATGCGTTGCACGAATTCATTGTCCAGCGGATTCATTGAATCGGCGGTTTCGTCGGCAGGCTCCGAATGAGGGGTGGCAACCGCCAGGCCGGCGGCCAGCTTCTTGCGTGCTTCCAGCAGATTATTGATGCGGCTATGGAGCAGTTTGGCACTGAACGGCTTGGTCAGGTAGGAGTCTGCGCCTGCGGTATAGCCTTCCTCCTTGTCGTGCAGGGAGTCTTTGGCTGTCAGCAGTATAACAGGAATATGGCTGGTCCGGATGTCATCCTTGACTAACCGGCAAAGCTGTATACCGTCCATCACCGGCATCATGATATCACTGACTATAATGTTGGGAATCCGTTCTTGGGCCAACGTCCAGCCTCTGCTGCCGTCTTCAGCCGTCAGTATGTCAAAATCATCGCCGAGAGACTGGCGTATGTATTCGCGTATATCCTGATTATCTTCTACTACAAGCAGTAACGGACGGCTCTCTTCAATTTGTTCTTCCATATTGAAGCTTTCTTCCGACAGATTGTCTTTGGCTTCAGATTCGTTTTGCCCATTTGACGGATGAATGTCGGTATGCAGGGCATTGGGATAAATATTGTCTGTTAACAAACGTAGCCTGAAAGTGGTGCCGACTTCCAGCTGGCTGCTGACGTCGAGAGTAGCTTCGTGCAGGTCGGCCAATCCTTTCACCAAAGCCAGTCCGATGCCGGAACCGGAGGCTTGGTATTTGCTGTTGGCTTGATAGTAACGTTCAAAAATATGTGGTAAAGCTTCCGGAGAGATTCCGTGTCCGGTGTCGCTGACACTTATTTCTGTATATCTCACGCTGTTTTCTTCTATAGAATTTAAGCTGAGAGTGATGTTACCTTCTGAGGTGTATTTGGCCGCATTGGAAAGGAGGTTGTTTAAAATTGTAGTCAACATGTCTGCGTCATAAAAAAGCAGTGTTTCTTCTGTATTGATGTGGACGTGGAAATTGACTTTGGGATTACGGTTCAGCTCTTTATACCGTAATCCTATTTCTTGTACCAGTTCTGAAAGGTCACCTCTTGCTACGGAGAGTTTTCGGTTTTGCGTTTCCGTTTTTCGGAATTCCAATATACCATTAATCAGATTCAACAGACGGGCAGCACTATCATGGATGATACTGATTTTATTGGCATGCTTGGGAGAAAGGCTGTTGTCGCTGAGCAGGTCCTCCAGTGGCCCCAGAATCAGGGTTAGCGGAGTGCGTAACTCGTGGGTGATGTTGGTGTAGAAGCGTAGGCGTTCGTCGTTCAGTTCTTGTTTGTTCTGACTGTTTTTGCGCTCTACTTTAAGGCTGCTTTCCAGGTCTAATTTACGTTTATAGAAACTGATAAGAATATATACAAGAGTAGCTGCTATAAAGAAATAAAGTAATTTGGCATACCATGCCAACCAGAAGGGAGGACGGATGATAATGGGAAGTGTGGCAATCTTTTCTTCCCATTCTTGGTTGCGGAATCGGGTTCTCACTTTAAAAGTATATTTTCCTGGAGGGATATTCCGGAAAGTTACTTGCTTTTCTCCTTGGGTGTTATACCATACATCTTCCAGCCCTTCCATCATATAGGCAAATTCCACTTGCGAGTTTTGTGTATAGTCCAGTACATTGAACGAAACTTTGAAGGTGTTTTCATTGTATGGCAATGTAATTTTGCCGGAAGCCAGAGGTAACGGTGTTTCTACATCTTTGCTTTCCGTCTGTTTGCTGTATACAAAAAAACGGGTGATGGTGACGGGCGCTATGATTTGTGCGGCGAAAAGTGATGAAGGGTCAAAATTGCATGTACCATTTTGTGAGCCGAAATACAGTGTACCGTCACTGTCCAATAGGGAGGCCCCGTCCATAAAATCGCCTAAGGGAATGCCGTCACGATAGTCGTAATTATAGAACACTTTCCGGCTTTCATTCAGTCGGGAGATGCCGGCGTTGGTGCTGACCCAAATATTACCGTCCCGGTCTTCACAGACAGCACGGACTTGCGTGTTTTCCAAGCCTTCGGGATTGCCGAAAGTAAGATAATCGTCGGGTGTGCGGGTATCCTGAAAGAGGATGGCGCCTTCGCGCGTGGCTACCCATATACGTCCTTGCGAATCGGCAGTCAAGGCATTTACTGCGTTAGAGGGGAACCCGTTACCTTTCTGTTGGTTTTTCAAGAGTTTTCCTTGCGGACTGAAAATGAAGATTCCTTTGCCGAAAGTCCCTACCCACAATTTGCCTTGTGAGTCGCGATGAATACCGTGTATGATAAGGTCCTCTAACTGTTCGTTTATACGTTGTTCACAGACCAGCTTTTCATTGGAAAAGGAGTAGATTCCATTTCGACTGCCTATCCATAACTTTCCATCCGGTTCTTCATAAAAACACCGCACATCCAAAGGCTGTGAGTTGTTTTCGTGGATTTGGGTGAATTTTCTTTTTTCCGGTTCATAATAGAATAGCCCTGCTTCCCAGGTACCTATCCAGATTCTTTTTTTATTGTCCTCATGAATAGCTCTGACGTAGGCATGCGGATGGGAAGTGGAAGTAGGCAATGGTATTACTTGTACTTTTTCACCTTTCTTATAAAGTGCCAGCTCGCTTTCTCCGCCCATCCACAACTGTCTGTTGTGGTCTATACAGAGGCTCCACACTTGTTTGTAGCGGGTTTTCCCTTGTTTTTCCGTTGTATAGCGCAAGGTACTGAAAATGCTTGGTTCATAGCTGATGAAGTCCAGTCCGTCACGGTAATTGCCTATCCAGATGTTACCGAAAGAGTCTTGTAACATACGTCTTACATAGGGACCGGTCAGTCCGTATTCGTCATTTGTAGCGGTGATATTTCGGAAGCGGATATTGCGGGCATCCGTGAAAGTGTTACTTTGCATGTTCAGTATGCTGATACCTCCCATGCTGGTGCCAAACCAAAGGTCGCCGTTTTTCATCTGCTTGATGTCCATCACTGTTCCGGGGAGCAGGGAGTATTCATCTTCTTTTTTATGCTGGAATACGGTGAACTGTTGGGTATCCGGATGAAAGAGGGCCGCTCCTTTGTTGGTTCCTACCCATATGTTTTTGTTGTGGTCGATACAGATGGAATAGACTTCATCACCGGGGATGCTGTTGGGATTGTGCGGGTCGTGCCGATAGTTTCGGAAGGTGTTTCTTTTCATGTCTATGATGCTTAATCCGTCGGTCACATGCCCGATGTAGAGATTGCCTTCTCCGTCATCCATTCCAATCCAGTAGCGTCCCGGCAGTCCTTTTATAGTCTTATAGTTATAAGCAGCGGAGAACTGCTTTTTCTGTATATCATAGTGCTGTATTCCCATGTGATAGTGGGTAATCCAGATTCCTCCGTCCAATGCCCGGGCGAGGTAGGGGATGTCATTACTGGCAAGCTGGCTTTCTCCGGTCTTTATGCAGGTGATTGTTTCCGTTTCATAATCAAAGCAACACAATCCGTCGCGTTGGGTACCTATCCATATCTTATCTTGTTTGGGATCGGCAAGTAGGGCATTCAGTTCATTGCTGCTCAGTCCGGAATTGTTTTTATTGTAAATAATAAACTGCTGCCCGTCAAAACGGTTCAGTCCTGATTCTGTAGCTATCCAGATATAGCCTTTCCGGTCTTGTGCCAGGCTGACTATATAATTATTGGAAAGTCCGTCGTCTACCCCCAAATGCGAGATGCGGTAGGGTTGTGCTGATGTATTGGCTGTTATGGCCAGCAGGACTAAAAGATGAATTGCAGAGATAATGCCGGTGTGTTTCATGGTGCGGTTTATTTTGTCTGCACAAAAATAGCACATTTCTTTGAATGATGTTCTTGCAGAGGCGAGTAGAAATTCTGCATTCTACCACTAAAAATTCGTCACTAAAAGGTAAATAAATGGTCAAATATACACTTATTCCTTTCCGTGAACGATTTTCTATCCTTCTTGCCTAGTTTTTATTCTCCTCCATATTATAATATTTTTTAAGTTTGCATTGAAAAGAGAAAACAACTATTAAATCTTTAATGCATATGAAAACATAGAATTAACCTTCGTTTAGAGAAATGGGAGACGAAAAGTTAACCTTTATTCTATATATGTAGGAAATGGAAAGAGAGAAATTATCAATTACCTTACTTATCTAATAACAAAGAAAACGATGAATCTTAATTCGTTCAAAAGAAATCGCAAGGCACTTACAGCCTTATTGATCTGCACCGGTTTCATTGCAGCACATCCTTTGGCAGCATTTGCTGAAGAAAATGTCCCTGCTGTGCAGATGGTCCAACAACAGAAACAATCCGTTTCGGGTGTAGTGAAAGATTCCACGGGTGAACCGGTTATCGGTGCCAATATCCGTGAAAAAGGCAATCCCAGTAATGGTACTATTACCGATATTGACGGTAATTTCAGTATCAAAGTGAATCCGGATGCGACATTGGAAATCTCTTTTATCGGTTATAAAACGGTAGAAGTAAAGGCCGTCGCAGGCAAGCCACTGAATGTAATCTTAAAAGATGACAGTGAGATGCTGGAAGAAGTGGTGGTAGTGGGTTACGGAACAATGCGTAAGAAAGACCTTACGGGGTCTGTTGTGCAGATTCGTCCCGACAAGCTTGCCAATGAAGCTCCCAAGACTGTACAGGATGTATTACGCGGTACTCCAGGACTAAATATCGGTTACAATGCCGATGCAAAGGGAGGCGGTACGATGATGGTACGTGGACAGCGTTCTGTTTATGTGACTGATAAGAATAATCCTGCCAATGATACGCACAATACACCGTTGATTATCCTTGACGGTATGCAATTCTATGGCGAGCTTTCAGAAATCAATCCGGAGGATATCGGTCAGATAGACGTGTTGAAAGATGCTTCGGCTGCTGCTATCTATGGTGCGAAGGGTGCCAATGGTGTTATTGTAGTGACTACCAAGAAGGGTAAGATGGGCAAGCCGACAATTAATGTCAGTGCAACACTTGGTATCAATACTAAGAGCGCTTACCGCGATGTATTCAACGCTTCTGAGTATATGCAATACCGCGAGGATTGGTATAAAGTCGGTACATACGGCGTGAATCCGGCAACCGGCAAGTACGAAGCTTACCAGACTGGCCAGACTAATCCGGGTTATTACGATCATCCGGACAATTTGGGGCGATATGGAGTTACGCAGGAGCAGTGGATGGCATATAGCAAGAATGAGTCAGGAGAATCGGCATTAAGCATTTATGCCAAGCGTTTGGGCTTGGAGGATGCTGTGCTGCGAAACTTCTTGGCTGGAAAAACTCATGACTGGTATGACCAGACTTTCCGTACCGGTATCAATCAGGACTACAATGCCAGTGTATCCGGTGCCAGTGAACGTATGAGCTACTACATGTCTTTCGGTTATCAAAAGAATGAGGGTGCTGTCAAGGGTAATGATTATAGTGCCATGCGTGCCAACTTGAAGGTGTCTGGTAAAGTGACTGACTGGTTGGAAATCGGTGCCAATGTGAATTTTCAGGACCGTACAGACGGTGATATTGCCGTTAGTCTGGGAACCAATTACTGGGATGCCAATATGCTGCGCAACAGTCCGTATTCTGACTATACTAACGAAGACGGCAGTTTGGTGCAATATCCGATGGGCAGCACAGTGAAACGCGGCTATAATTATGAATTCGACCGCCAATATCTTGATTTGGATAAAGGCTATACGGTATTGAATACTATATTTAATGCTAAGGTGAAGTTGCCGTTTAATATTACCTATGACTTTAATATAGCTCCGCGATATGAGTTTTTCCATAACTACTACTTTATGTCGGCTGAGTTGCCGGACAGCAATCCTGCAAGTCGTGGTGTAGACCGTGAACACAGCAAACGCTTTGATTATTCTTTGAATAACACTATTACCTGGGATCATACTTTTGCTGAAAAGCACCATGTAATACTGACATTGGTGCAAGAGGCTGAAGAACGCCGTTATTGGAATGACAAGATAGAAGCTCGCAATATTCTGCCATCGGATGCACTGGGTTTCCATAATACCCAGAACGGAACCAAGGACAACAGTAATTTCAAGACAAACGATACGCATGAAACGGCTGCCGCTTATCTGGGACGTTTGTTCTACTCGTACGATGACCGCTATATGTTCACCGGTACTGTTCGCCGCGATGGTTATTGTGCTTTTGGTGCCAACAATCCGTGGGCTACTTTCCCGTCACTTTCTGTAGCGTGGTCATTTGTTAATGAGAAGTTCTTCAAATGGGAACCTATGAGTACCGGTAAGTTGCGCGTATCTTGGGGTAAGAATGGTAACCGCCAGTTGGCAGACCCTTATCTTGCTTTGGCAAATCTGGCTTCGGGTACCGGAGGTACAATGGGTTACTATACTGGTTCGGATTATGTTGATATGAAATACCTGAGTGTTGACCGTTTGGCTAATGCCAACTTGAAATGGGAAAAGACATCTTCCTGGAACTTCGGGCTTGACTTCGGTTTCTTGAACGACCGGATTAGTGGTAGCTTGGAAACCTATTTCATGAAGACCAACGATATGATTATGAGTCAACGTCTTCCCGGTTTTTGTGGATTCGGTGAAGTGACCACTAATTTGGGTGAAGTACAGAATAATGGTTTTGAATTCTCTCTGAACACTGTCAATATCAGTAACAGCGACTTTGAATGGCGCACCACTTTTGGCTTTGCTTATAATAAGAATCAAATCAAGCATCTCTATTATGAGTATGAGGATGTGTTGGATGAGAATGGTAATGTGGTCGGTCGTAAAGAGCAGGATGATACCAGTAACAAATGGTTTATCGGCAAGCCTATCGGTGAGATATGGGATTATAAGGTAACGGGTATCTGGCAGACGGATGAAGTGGAAGAAGCTGCCAAGGTAGGTCAGAAACCGGGTGATCCGAAGGTCGAGAACTATTACACAGCTGATGATAAAATCAATGCTGACGGTAGCCGCACTCCGGTTTACAATGATAACGACAAGCAGTTCTTGGGTACTACGAATGCTCCTGTCCGTTGGTCTTTGCGTAATGAGTTCACTATTCTGAAGAACATAGATTTCTCTTTTAACCTTTATTCTTATATGGGACATAAGAGCCTTGAAGGATACTACCTTAACAATGATAATGGAGGTTCTTTGATGACCTATGGCTTCAATACTTTCAAGAAGGATTATTGGACGCCTGAAAACCCGAGCAATACCTATGCGCGTCTTGAGGCGCAGGGTCCCGATGGTGCGACCGGTGCACAACGTCTCCATAACCGTAATTTCATTCGTCTGGATAATATTTCTTTGGCTTATACGTTGCCTCAAAAACTGACGAAGAAATGGCAGATTGACCGTGTAAAGCTTTATGCTACCGTACGTAATGTAGCCACTTGGGCTGCCGATTGGGAATATGCCGACCCTGAAACCGGTGGTTTGGCTACCCGTACCTATACATTCGGATTAAATTTAACCTTCTAAAAACTAGAAACAATGAAAAATAATATAAAAAATAAGCTTTCTAAGGGTTTTCTGATTCTTATGGGAGCAGCATTTCTGTCAAGCTGTACAGATGATTTCTTGAAACCTGACCCCTTGTCTTTCTATGAACCGGAAACAACATTTACAACAGAATCCGGTTTGAAGTCCGTACTTGCCATGTGCGACCGCCATCTGCGTTTGTACTGGACCAACTATGAGGCCAATAATATACGTGTACCTATTGGTACTGAATATCTGTTCTCGGATGTAGCCATTTACGGTAAGACGGATAATGTGGGTGGAGCCTATGGAACCTGGGCTACCCGGTTGACACCGACAAGTGGCATAGCCAATGGTGACGACAACCAAATTAAATATTTCTGGGACCAGCATTATTCCGGTATCAAATATGCCAATACAATTTTGAGCTACATTGATGCAGTAGAAGGGTTGGGTGAAGAGAAGAAAAACGAGTATAAAGGTCGTGCTTATTTTCACCGTGCCTATCGTTATCTGGCCCTCGTATTTCAATTTGGAGATGTACCTTTGGTGACGAAGATTCTGGAAGGTCCAAAGCGTAACTATAAATCCACCAAGAAGGAAGCTATTCTGGAAATGATTACTCAGGATATGGAGAAAGCGGTAGAATGGGTACCCGAACAAGCTCAGACCGAATATATTGGTATGGTGAATAAGGGAGCTTGCCGTCAGTTGCTTATTAAATGTTATTTGGCTACCGGACGTTTTGCTGAAGCTGAAGCCCAAGCTGATATCCTCATCAATCAGTCGGGTTATTCTTTAATGCAAGAGACTTTCGGCACTTTTAATGATGGTGGGGAACCGGAAACTTGGAAAATCACAGACAATGTGATTTGGGATTTACACCGTCCTGAAAACAAACTGATTGCAGCTAATAAAGAGGTGATAATGGGTATGCCCAACAATACGGCAGATTCTCATACAGACTTTTTGACTATGCGTATCTTTGGTCCGATGTGGAGTGATAATGGCTATCTGTTGTCTCCGGATGGAAAGGCGGGGGCTGTGAATTATGCACGCAATCATGCGAATTATGACAAGAGTCTTGACTTTTTACGTGCTTTTGGCCGTGGTATCGCTACTGTCAGCGGTGCTACCGATTTCCAACAACATGGAATGTGGGTGGTGAATGGTGTAGAAGATACACAAGACTTGCGCCACAACCATGAAGTGGGTAACTGGGTACGTATGGAAGACTTGAAGTACAATAATCCTGAGTCTGAATATTATGGTAAGAACTTACAGCTCTATGACGACCAGGGTAAAATACTCTGTACAAACTTGATTCGTGACTGGTTTGATTTCCCGCATTACAAAATCTTCTTGGATGACGCAACAGCTGAAGCCAATCAGGGAGCTAATCAATTTAATGGTGCCACTACCGGAAGTAATGCAAACTGGTATCTCTACCGTTTGGCAGAAACTTACCTGCTGCGTGCAGAGGCTAAATTATATCAAGGTAAAGATGCTACGTCGGATGTAAACGAAGTGCGTAGACGTGCCAAGTGTTCACAATTTTACACTTCTGTAAATATCGGTGATATAGCTAACGAACGTGCTCGCGAATTGTATCTTGAAGAATGGCGTGCTATGGAGTTGAAGCGTATTTCGTATTGTCTTGCACTGAGTGGGAAACCCGATGAATGGGGGAACACGTACAGTAAGGATAATTGGGACAAGCAGGCGGGTACCGATGCAACCGGTGGTAGTTACTGGTATCAGCGTTTGACACGTTATTCTGTTTACAATCAGAATCCTGACGGTATTACGTCCGGTCCTAACACATTGTATTTCACTTTGGATAAGCGTAATGTATACTGGCCAATTCCTAACGATGCCATTACCGCCAATAACAAGGCCCAATTGGCACAGAATTATGGTTATGACGGTTATGATGCCAATATCCAGATGTGGGATAACTGGGAAGATGCAGTAGCTGATGAGGATATCACGGAATAAATGAGATAATAGTAAATCGCTCATTTTTAATAGGTATTATTGTAGATAGCCCACCCTTTGACCAGGAAGGGTGGGCTGTTTCATTTAATCTTAATAACCATGAGAAAACTGAACTACTTTATTTTCATTGCATGTGCTATGTTTTGTATAAGTACTCTTGGAGTTTGCGTCAATGATGAGAATGAAACTCTTGTTTCAATTGATATTCAGGATATTTGTAGGGTTTATACTTCGCAACAAGTGAAAATGACCTTGAATGGTGAGTGTGAAGGGAGTTTATAAGGTATATTGAATTTGGATTTGACCTATTCTATTACTTCCTCAACTTCTATATTAGATGTTATCGGCAGACGTCTGGGCGGTCCCTTTGTGTGGAGCTCGTTCCGGAAGCTTCCGTACATCTGAATATAAAGCCAGAGGGAGTGGGTGATGTCATTACAGTGCCAGGAAGGCATGGCCTTTGTAACCCGAATAATGGTTTTGCTTATTTTGTGACAGACCAGGACGGTGCATCGTGGTTGACTGAAAAGATAATGGGGAGTTCATTCTTTAAGTATAATCTCTTCTTTTCTTCCATCAATGACTATTTCTATTTCGTACCGGTCTTTTATTTGAAAGATGTTCAGAACGAGCTGAAACTAGCCTTTGATACTCCGGTCAATTCTTACTTTTATGGCTTGCTGTTTGAGTGGTTGGAAAATGCGGGAATGACGGAACTTTCTTCAGAGGAAATGGAGAAGGCATATAAACTGGCTCACTTACTTCAAGATAAAACGATAAGATATATCCGATTGGTGGGAACAGCCATTGAATAAACTTTTATAATAGTTCTTTTTTATATGAAGACAGTTAAATTTCTTTTTGTTTTACTTTTTATCCTGAGCACTCCGTTGCAGCTTTTCGGTCGAGTTACAGAGTCTGCTGAAAACTTGCTGCATGTCATTCACAGAGTGAACCGTCACTGGCAGGAAAACAACTCTCCGCAAGTACGTTCTTTTTGGGACAATGCTGCCTATCACACGGGCAATATGGAGGTTTATGAATTGACCGGCAACACCGCTTATTTGAAATATTCCACCGATTGGGCGGAATACAACCATTGGAAAGGAGCCGCTTCGGACAATAAGGCAGAGTGGAGATACGGTTATGGCGAGACTCCGCAGTATGTACTCTTCGGCGATTGGCAATGTTGTTTCCAGACCTATGCCGATTTGTATGGCATCCGGGGGGATGACCGGAAGATAGCTCGTGCCCGTGAAGTGATGGAGTATCAGATGGGGACTGATAAAAATGACTATTGGTGGTGGGCCGACGGGCTTTATATGGTGATGCCCGTGATGACCAAACTGCATAGAATCACGAAAAATCCTCTTTATCTGGAAAAGTTGTACGAATACTTTTCGTATGCAGACAGTGTGATGTACGACCCGGAAGTAGGTTTGTACTACCGTGACGGCAGCTTTGTCTATCCCAAGCATTCCATCCTCGGTGGCAAGAAGGACTTCTGGGCACGTGGTGACGGATGGGTACTTGCAGCTTTTGCCAAGGTTTTGCAGGATTTACCGGAAACAGACAAACACCGTCAGCTTTATATCGACAGGTATCTTGCGATGGCCGGAGCTTTGGTCAAATGCCAGCATCCCGATGGATACTGGACCCGTAGTCTGCTCCAGCATGATTTTGCTCCGGGACCGGAAACAAGCGGTACGGCTTTTTTCGCTTATGGATTGCAATGGGGTATCAATAACGGCCTACTCGACGGCGTAGTTTATCAACCGGTGGTAGACAAGGCTTGGAAGTACCTGTCCACCGTAGCCTTACAACCCGATGGCAGTGTAGGATATGTGCAGCCCATCGGTGGAAGTGCCATTCCTGACCAGGTGCTGAGTGTAGGTTCTACGGCAAATTTCGGGGTAGGCGCCTTTCTGCTGGCCGCTTGCGAGAGATACCGTTATCTCCGGCGAGAGAGTTGGAAGGATATGGATGGAAATTACATCAATGCCCACGGAGGTGGCATATTGCCTTACAATGGTAAATATTACTGGTTTGGCGAACACCGCCCGGCAAAAGGCTTTTCTACACAAGTCGGGATAACCTGCTATTCATCCGACGATTTGGCAAACTGGAAGTACGAAGGGGTAGCTCTGGCTGTGTCCGAGGAAGAGGGTTCGGACATAGAACGTGGATGTATAATGGAGCGTCCTAAAGTGATATACAACGGAAAAACGGGTAAGTTTGTCTTATGGTTCCATCTGGAACTGAAAGGTAGGGGATATGGACCTGCGCGTGCTGCAGTTGCCGTCAGTGACCGTCCCGAAGGGCCTTACCGTTTCGTCTCTTCCGGTCGTGTCTGTCCGGGCAGATGGCCCATAAATATGACGGAAGAGGAACAGAACGCCACTTGGGAGGATGAAAAATATCGGAAATGGTGGACACCGGTATGGCATGAGGCCATAGAGAAGGGGATGTTTGTGAAACGCGACCGGCAAGGCGGGCAGATGTCACGTGACATGACTCTGTTTACAGACGATGACGGCAAGGCCTATCATATCTATTCTTCGGAGGACAATCTGACTTTGCAGATAGCCGAACTGACGGAGGACTACCTTTCCCATTCGGGACGCTACATCCGCATCTTCCCTGCCGGACACAACGAGGCACCGGCCATCTTCAAGAAAGACGGCACTTATTGGATGATAACCTCCGGCTGTACCGGTTGGGCACCCAATGCGGCGCGTCTGTTCTCGGCTCCTTCCATCTGGGGACCGTGGACACAGCATCCCAACCCTTGTCGGGGTGAGGGAAGTGATAGGACTTTCGGCGGTCAAAGCACTTACGTATTGCAGCTTCCCGGTAACCGCTACCTTTTCATGGCCGATATTTGGCGGCCCAAGAGCCTGATGTATTCGGAATATCTTTGGATTCCGGTCCGGTTTGATGAAGAGGGGATGCCTTATCTTACCCTTTCCGGCAAATGCAATCCGTCAGATGGTCGTTGATAAACCCCGAAGCTTGCAGATGGGCATAGCAAATGGTAGAGCCGAAGAACTTGAATCCCCGTTTTTTCATGTCTTTGCTCATGGCATCTGATTCGGGAGATGATACCGGAATCTCACTCAATGACTGAAAATGATTGATAATGGGGTTCCGGTTGGGGAAGAAGGATAGCGTATAGTTGTAAAAGCTGCCGAATTCTTTCTGTATGGCAAGAAACAGCTTTGCATTGGTGATGGTCGACTTGATTTTCAGACGGTTTTTCACGATGCCGTCAAAGTGCATCAGCCGTTCCACGTCTTCGTCGGTCATTTGCGCCACTTGCGCGGCATCGAAATTGCAAAAGGCTTTGCGGTAGCCTTCCCGCTTTTTGAGGATGGTTATCCAGCTCAGTCCCGCCTGGGCACTTTCCAATACAAGAAACTCGAATAGTGTCTTGTCGTCTGTTACCGGTTTTCCCCACTCTTCATCGTGGTATTTCACATACAGCTCGTCGGTTCCGCACCAGCCGCAACGTCCGTTTGTTATGTCTTGCATAAGCGTAATTAATATATGTAATGAAGTGCTAAGATATTGTTTTCATTGCGAACAAACAAATCTATCCATTCAGAATGGACAGTTCTCATATTCTTTCTTACTTTTGCAAAAAGGTAACGGGTGGTTTGAACGCCTGAAAAACAAGAAAATTAATAATAAAGAATGGAAAAGACCTGGAGATGGTTTGGCAAGAAGGACAAGATAACCCTTGCCATGTTGCGGCAGATAGGAGTGGAAGGGGTTGTCACTGCTTTGCACGATGTTCCCAATGGTGAAATATGGACGTTGGAAGCCATTGAAGATTTGAGGGATTATATTGAATCCTTCGGATTGCGCTGGTCTGTAGTAGAAAGTCTGCCGGTGTGCGAGGCTGTCAAATATGCGGGGAGTGAGCGTGACCGATTGATAGAGAACTATAAGATAAGCCTTGCCAATCTTGGCAAGGCAGGCATCCGGACGGTATGCTACAACTTCATGCCGGTGATTGACTGGATTCGTACGGACTTGCAACATCCCTGGGAAGACGGGACTTCTTCCCTTTATTTCGACAGAATCCGTTTTGCCTACTTCGACCTGAAGATATTGGAACGGGAGAATGCGGAAGCCGATTATTCTCCGGAAGAGCTGGACAAGGTGGCAGAACTGGATAAGGTGATTACGGAGTTTGAAAAGGCAGAGCTGGTAGATACGATTATCGTAAAGACACAAGGATTCGTAAATGGCAACATCAAGGAAGGTGACAAGGAGCCGGTAACCCTGTTCAAACGTTTGCTGGCGCTATACAAAGGGATAGACCGGGAGGCTCTGCGCGAGAATATGCGTTATTTCTTGTCTGCCATCATGCCGGTATGCGAGGAATATGGGGTGAATATGTGTGTACACCCCGATGACCCTCCTTTTCAGGTATTGGGGTTGCCGCGCATTGTGACAGACGAGGCAGATATTGCCTGGATACTGAGTGCAGTGGACAATCCCCATAATGGCCTGACTTTTTGCGCCGGTTCATTGAGTGCGGGTGAACAGAATGATACCCGTGAACTGGCAAGGAAGTTTGCCAGGCGTACCCACTTTGTGCATTTGCGCAGTACGAAGGCAATACCGGGTGGAAACTTTATCGAAAGTTCCCATCTGGAGGGAAGGGGACACCTCATTGATTTGATTCGTATCTTTGAGAAAGAAAATCCGGGATTGCCGATGCGTGTGGACCACGGTCGCATGATGTTGGGCGACGAGGATAAAGGGTACAATGCAGGTTATTCTTTTCATGGCCGTATGCTGGCATTGGCTCAAGTGGAGGGAATGCTGGCTGTGGTAGACGATGAATTGTACGGAAAATCTGTTTGATTGATTTTAAGTTAGGCATGGATTACGCGAAAAATCATGGATATTCTTCATTTATTATCCATGATTTTTCATGTAATCCGTGTCTAAAGAATCTATTAGTGTTGTAAATCCGGCTTAATAGTTGAAAGCCTTGGATTTTACGTAAACCTTGAAGTCTTTGATTCCACCCGGTACCTCGCTTTCCATTCTGGGTAGATATTGTATGCCGGTCAGGGTGCGGGTACTACCCAAGTCAATCACGACAGAATGCGGGTATGGAGTGTCTTTTGTTGTGCTCCAATAGGTTGATTCCTGGAGGTCGAAGATTTTGTCCGCAGAACAGTTGACGTGGGATACGTCTTCGCTGTCGGCATAATTGACAATCCAGGGTTCGCGTGACAGACGTTCCCCATTCTCATCCAGCAGATACATTTCGGCAATGCAAGCCAGGTCTTTTCCATCTTGTGCACTCAAGGCTTCCAGGCAGACATAATGTCCGGTGACGGGTTGGTCGAATTTGCGTTCCTGCCAACCGTTGCCGGGATTGAAGCTGCCGGAGAGGACGGGCTGCTCACCGGACAAGTCGAGATTTTCACCCTCATTGCGGTGCGTCAGCGGTTTGGTGACGAGCAACTGGTCCAGTAATGGCTCGCTCAGTCCTTCGGACTTAACTTCTTTGGGACCGATGATGTCGAAGACAATCACTTCATTCTCACCTTTCTTCAACCAGCATCCCGGGATGTAGAGGGTCTGTTGCGGGCCGATTTCCCAAATGCGTCCCATGGCGTGCCCGTTGACGTAGACAAGTCCCTTGCTCCAAGTCTCAAAGTTTAGGAATGTGTCGCTGGGCTTGTTCACCTTAAAGGTGGCACGGTAGCAACCCGGAATGCGTTGTCCTAACTCATCTTTCAGTGAGCCGATGGGCTGGAACTTCATGTTCTTATAGAAATCGTATGTATCTTCGAGATTATAGACTTCCCAATCCTTCAGGTTGCAGGTGAAAGGACGGCCGTCGATGTCTACGGTAAGTTCTACGCTTTGGGTGATACCCTTGAAGTCCTTGATGGCACGTCCAAAGTTGATGCGGCCCATGGCTTCTACCAGAATGTCGAGGCGTGCACCTTTGGGGCAGGCGGGGAATTCCAGTTGCTTTTCACCGTTGCGGCGGTCCAGTTTGCCGATGTATTTGCCATCCAGGAAAACTTGGGCATAATCGTGCGCATCGTTCACAGTGAGCAGGGACGGGGTTTTCATCTCGGGCAGTGTGGTGCGGTAGAGAATACTTCCGAATCCCTGGTTATATTCCTCCATGGTACGGATATTGCGGTCTTTCTTGGCAGCAGGAAGATTGTCGAACAAAGGAGCCATCTCTGTAAATTGGAAAGACGGAATACGGATGGGCTTGATTAAAGCGGGAACTTTAGCCTGCTTCTCGCCGTTCATGTATTTGGACAATACTTTTCGCAATTCCCAGTATTTGGGAGTGGTCTGTCCCGATTCGCTGATGGGGGCGTCGTAGTCGTAAGAGGTTACGTCAGGGGCGAATCCGGGTGAGTTGGCTCCTGCCCAGTGTCCCCAGTTGGTCCCTCCGTGGGTCATGTAGAGGCTGAAGGAGATGCCTTTGGACAACATCTCGTCAATGCCGGCAATCATGTCGGCAGCCGGACGGGTTTCGTGGTTGGCTCCCCACTTGTCGAACCAGCCGCTCCAGAATTCGGAGCACATCAGCGGGCTATCAGGACGGAGTTTCTTCAGCGGTGCAAACTGTTGGTCGATGTTGGCTCCTGTACCGAAGTTCATGGTCCATACCAGGTCGTGGAGTCCGTTCTTGGTGAAGTTGGACGCCCAGTCGCATTGGAACAGTGCTACGCCGGGGTAGTTGGCGCGTACGATGTCGCGGATTTGCGATACGTAGCCTTTGTCTTCCCCGTAGGAGCCGTATTCGTTCTCTACTTGTACCATGATGATGGGACCTCCGTTCTGTATGGTCATACCAGCTACCTGCTCGGCAACGGCTTTTTCGAAGATACCTACACGCTCCATAAAGTAGGGGTCGGATTCGCGCAGGCGGATATCTTTTTTCTTGAGTAACCACCAGGGCAGTCCGCCCATTTCCCATTCGGCACAGACATACGGTCCCGGGCGCAGGATGACATACATGTCATTCTGCTGGCATAGGCGGCAGAATTCCGCCAGGTCATTCTGTCCGGTGAAGTCGAACACTCCCGGCTGAGACTCGTGGGAGTTCCAGAATACATAAAGGCAGATGGTGTTCATGCCCAGTGCCTTGCATAGCTTGATGCGTTGGTCCCAATAGGCTTTGGGGATACGTGGATAGTGCAGCTCTGCGGCTTTGATGACAAACGGCTTGCCATTCAATAGGAATGTTCCTTTGCCGGCAGAGAAGTCGCCTTGTTCTTCCCATTGGGTACGCGGGTCCCAGCTGTCGCGCCAGGGTATCGTGATTGTGCCGTCCTTGCCGAATTCAAGCGGGAGCCATACGTAGCGTGAGTCCTCAAGGTTTTTCTTTTTCCAGCGGTCGAACATGGCAATGTAGGCATTTCCTTTTCCGTATACTTGCTGCACGTAAGTGCTTTGTGCATAGAAGGTCTTATCTGCATCAGGACCGGTACACGGATTGCCGATGGTAGTCCATTGCCCCATGATGGAGTCGGCCACAGCCAGTTCGGCAACATTGGGATCCCAGCCGGTACAACCGGAAGAGAGCATATAGTACTTGCCGTTATACTTGAATACGGCGGGTGCTTCGCGGCTTTGCTTCACGAAATTGCGTGTATAGCGACCAGTGGGCTTCAGGTAGTCATCCGTTAGTTCGCTTATATATAAGGTAGCGTTGTTTTCCGACGAGTAGAACTGATATGCCTTGCCGTTATCATCAACGAACACTGTTTGGTCGCGGCTCATCGCACCGTTGGGACGGAAGCTGCCTACATAGGTGAATGTCCCGGTAGGGGAATCGCTGACCGCTACGCCGGCACATGCCTTACTGTAGTCGGCGCTTTCCACATGCGCCCACATGACGAATTTCTTTGTCTTTTCGTTGTAAATCACTTTGGGACGTTCCAACACCTTGCTGGGGTGCAGGTCGTGTTTCTTGTCATCTTTCACGGCAGGAAGTACAATACCCTCGAACTTCCAGTTCAGCAGGTCTTTTGAAGAGTAGCAGCTGACACCGGTTACGTCGGTGCGGTAGCATTCCCACGTAGCCCATTCGGGCAGGATGGTTTCCCCTTTTTTGTATTCGCCATACCAATAGTAGGTCCCTTCGTGGTAAAGAAGGCCGCCGCCATGGGCGTTGATGGGATTGCCGTCGGTGTCTTTCCATACTTCCCCGGGTATGATTGCGGCATTTTTCGTTTGTGCTTTTGTTTTTGCAGATGGCAGGCAGCAAAGGCAGGCCAGCAATGCAAAACTCCAAATAATTTTCCTTTTCATTTAAGAATTCGGTATTAGATAATTAATAAATCGTTTATGTTTTGGGCAAAGATATGCGAAAGTTGAGAAATGGAGGGTATGTAAATGTGTCAAAAAGGAGAGATTATAGCTCTAATCTCTCCTTTTTGTGATGTTTTTCGGTCTTTTCTATTTGGTTTGTACTTGTTTCATCACCCGGAGGAAATTTCCACCCCATATCTTGGCGATGTCTGTTTCTGTAAATCCATGTTCCAGCAGACGGACGGTGATATTGATGAAATCATTGTCCCCATTGCATCCTTTGACCCCGCCTCCACCGTCGAAGTCCGAGCCAATGCCCACGTGGTCTATGCCTGCCACTTCAACCATGTGCAGCAGGTGTTTCATGAAGTCCGTAAGGTTGGTTTTCTTGGCATCCGGGTTCAGAAACTCGTCTACCAGGCAGGCTTGAGCCACACCGCCATGTGCGGCAAGGGCGCGTAGCTGTTCGTCGGTCAGATTGCGGTCGTGTCTGTAGATGGCGCTTGCAGAGGAGTGGGAGACTATGACCGGTGCTTTTGAATATTTCAGTACATCCCAGAAGGTGCTTTCGGCTGCATGGGAAAGGTCTATCATTATTCCCAGCCGGTTCATTTCTTTCACCACTTTTCTACCGTAAGGACTTAAGCCGTTCCAACGGGCAGTCGTGTCCGAAGAACTGTCGCAGATGTCATTGTTGCGGGTGTGGCAAAGGGTGATGTAGGTAACGCCTGCATCATGGAAACGGGTGATATTCTTCAAATCCTTGCCGATGCCGTATCCGTTTTCGATGCCAATATAAAAGGCTTTCTTTCCTTCGGTCTTGAGCCTGGACAAATCATCGGGCGTGCGGGCTATGGCACATTGCTCCCCGTTCATCTCCACTTGTCGGTAGATGTGGCGTATCAACTCATCCACTCGGTCAATGGCTTTCAGACTGTTCTCTTCATCGCACGGGCCTTGACGCACCCAGCATGCCAGGTATTGTCCATCCAATTTTCCTTCTCGCATCTTGGGCAGGCAAACCTGCGTTTTTTCGCGCGTACCTATATTATAGGAAACGTCAAAATCAAGTGGGGTGTCTGTATGCGTGTCGAGGGAGAGGATGCGGCGATGAATCTCTTTGGCATGCCGGTAGGTAGCTGCCTTTTGAACCAGAAAATAGAAGAATCTGGCAGAGATGCTGTCGCCTGCCGTAGCCAGAGCTTCGGGATGGAATTGCACACCCCATATCGGATATTCGTGGGAAGACTCTATAGCTTCGGGAATACTGTCTGACGACCAACCCGTTACGCTGAATCCCGGGGCAACTTGCTTGACCGCCTGGTGATGGTGAGTATTGGTGAAAAGTTGTGTCTGTCCGGTTATGGATGCCATGGCAGAACCGGGAGTGAGGTGGACGGTATGAGTTGGTATACTGCTCGGTTCCTGCTGCTGGTGGCAGACAGTGGTGTCGGGATGCTGGGTAGGGATATCCTGATAAAGGGTTCCGCCGAAAGCTACATTGATTAACTGTTCTCCCCGGCAGATGCCAAACATCGGAATGTTACGCCGGGTAGCCAGGCGGATGAGTGCCATGTCGTATACATCACGCAGGGAGTCCACCTCTCCCAGCTGTTCGATGGGCGATTCATTGAAATAGGAAGGGTGGATGTCTCCTCCTCCTATCAGAATGATACCGTCCAGCCGGTTGGCAATGTCTGTCAAGACAAGGCTATCGGTAGTGATGGAAATCAGTATAGGTGTTCCACCTGCCTGGATTACAGACTCGGTATACGTCATCTGTGTGGATGAGCTTCGGCCCGGATGTGAGCAGGAAATGCCGATGAGAGGGGCTTTCCTGGTTGTTTTTTGGTTGGACTGTCCCATTGCCAAATATGGACATAGAACGAGCAGTGTTGTTAACAGTAGTTTGTTCATGGTTTTCGGGGGGGATTCTTTTTCCTGCAAAGTTATAAGAAATATTTAAGCCGTCCAAGAAGTTGGATGACTTGTGAATTCGGGCAGTTTATTGGCAGAAGAACATTATATTCTTTGTTGGTGGAGGAAGTGTGTTATATAACATGCTTCCCGATGTTGCTTTTCTTTGAATTAATGCCTAATTTGCGCCTCACAAAAAGTTAACGGCATCATCGTATGTCAGGTTATTCACTTAAAATCTTAATATATCATGAAAGTATATCAGACGAATGAAATTAAGAACATTGCCCTCCTTGGCAATGACGGCTCGGGTAAAACCACTCTCACGGAAGCGCTGCTCTTTGAGAGTGGTATTATAAAACGTCGCGGCAGGATTACTGCCAAGAATACAGTCAGCGATTACTTCCCGGTGGAGCAGGAATACGGCTATTCTGTGTTTTCCACCGTTTTCCATGTGGAGTGGAACGGCAAGAAACTGAATATCATTGACTGCCCGGGTAGTGATGACTTTGTAGGGGCTGCCATGACGGCGCTCAACGTTACAGATACTGCCATTCTGCTGCTGAACGGGCAATACGGTCCCGAGGTAGGTACGCAGAACCATTTCCGCTACACCGAGAAACTGGGCAAACCGGTTATTTTCCTGGTAAACCAGCTCGATAATGAAAAGTGCGATTATGATATGGTGCTTGAGCAGTTGCAAACCATATACGGTCCGAAGGTGGTGCCCGTGCAATATCCGCTGGCTACCGGACCGAACTTCAATTCGTTGATCGATGTACTTTTGATGAAAAAATATTCGTGGGGACCCGAAGGTGGCGCTCCCATTATTGAAGAAATTCCGGCCGAAGAAATGGAAAAGGCTACAGAACTGCACAAGGCTTTGGTAGAAGCTGCAGCCGAACATGACGAAGGCCTGATGGAAAAATTCTTTGAGCAGGACTCTTTGACAGAAGACGAAATGCGCGAAGGTATCCGCAAGGGACTGGCTTCACGAGGTATGTTCCCGGTATTCTGCGTCTGTGCCGGCAAGGATATGGGTGTACGCCGTCTGATGGAGTTCCTGGGTAATGTGGTGCCGTTTGTGGACGAAATGCCACCGGTGCACAATACACGCGGTGAGGTGGTGAAGCCGGATTCTAACGGACCGACTTCCTTGTATTTCTTCAAGACTGCCGTTGAGCCGCATATCGGTGATGTTCAATACTTCAAGGTTATGAGTGGTAAAGTGCACGAAGGTGATGATTTTACCAATGCAGACCGCGGTTCCAAGGAACGCATCGCGCAGATTTATGCTTGTGCCGGTGCCAACCGTATCAAGGTAGAGGAAATGGTAGCCGGTGACATCGGCTGTACAGTGAAACTGAAGGATGTACATACCGGCAATACATTGAACGGTAAGGGCTCTGAAAACCGTTTCAACTTCATTAAATATCCGAACTCCAAATACTCACGTGCTATCAAGCCGTTGAACGAGTCGGATACAGAAAAGATGATGGTTGCTTTGAACCGTATGCGAGAGGAAGACCCGACGTGGGTGATAGACCAGTCTAAAGAATTGCGTCAGACTATTGTACACGGACAAGGTGAATTCCATTTGCGTACCTTGAAGTGGCGTCTGGAAAACAATGAAAAACTGCAAATCAAGTTTGAAGAACCGAGAATACCGTATCGCGAAACGATTACCAAAGCTGCCCGTGCGGATTATCGCCATAAGAAGCAGTCGGGTGGTGCAGGCCAGTTCGGTGAAGTTCATCTGATTGTTGAGCCTTACTACGAAGGCATGCCGTTGCCCGAAACCTATAAATTCAATGGTCAGGAGTTCAAGATGAACGTCAAGGGTACCGAAGAAGTTCCATTGGAATGGGGTGGCAAGCTGGTATTCGTCAATAGTATTGTGGGTGGTTCCATTGATGCACGTTTCATGCCGGCCATCTTGAAGGGTATCATGTCACGTATGGAGCAGGGACCGTTGACTGGTTCGTATGCTCGCGATGTACGTGTCATCGTATATGACGGAAAAATGCATCCGGTTGACTCCAATGAAATCTCCTTTATGCTGGCGGGACGGAATGCGTTCAGCGAAGCGTTCAAGAATGCAGGCCCGAAGATTCTAGAACCCATTTATGACGTGGAAGTATTTGTTCCGTCGGACAAGATGGGTGATGTGATGGGGGACTTGCAGGGACGCCGTGCCATGATTATGGGTATGAGCAGCGAGGCCGGTTACGAAAAACTGAGTGCTAAGGTGCCTTTGAAGGAAATGTCATCCTACTCTACGGCACTTAGCTCACTGACCGGTGGACGTGCTTCGTTCATCATGAAGTTTGCCAGCTATGAACTCGTTCCGAGTGATGTGCAGGATAAACTGATTAAGGAATTTGAGGCAAAGCAAGCTGAAGAATGATTTTCAGGGGTTGGTAGTTTGGCTGTTGTAACTACCGGTTGCTAATATAACAATTGTTAAAGCCGTTGTTACTTCATGGCAAGTAATAACGGCTTTTTTCATTAACGTAGATTAAGAACATGCAGAATTGTGAATTGAATGATTAATTTTTTATTAAATTTGCAAACCAAAGGCTTGTGTTTTTGTTATAATGCTCATAATACAACCTAAAAAATGGTCTTCGGTTAATTTACGAGAACGTCCGGTTAAATCAGGTTAATTGGTTAGGAGTGTTAATTAGGGAGTGTTAATTTTGTGACTATGAAAAAGTCAACTATATGGATATTAGGTGTTGTTATGGGGCTTTCCTTCCTTAGTTTGCTGTATCTGCAGATAAGCTATATTGAGGAAATGGTGAAGATGCGTAACGGACAATTTGATGAATCGGTGAAGCGTGCGTTGATGGCTGCTTCGAAAGAGGCAGAGTCCGCAGAGGTTGTGCGTTGGCTGAATGAGGATATCTCCGAGGCAGAAAAGAAGGCGTGGGAACAATCGCAGAGCAGTAGCGGAGTGATGCGTACCCAGCGGTTTGTGATGACAGCTCCGGATGGCAGTGTCCGTTCTTCGGTGGAATTGAAAACTTTCAGTAACGAGCCTTCTGAATTGCCAAGAGCAATGATTTCACGCAAACATGGAGCAAAAACCATTCCTCAGACTTCACGCTCGCAGATAGAGATGCTTAAAAACCGCTATCTTTACCAGCGTGCATTGGTAGACGAGGTGGTGTTGCAGATGGTATACAATGCCAGCGACAAGCCGATTGAGGAGCGTGTTAATTTCAAAAGTCTGGACCAGTATCTAAAAGCAGGTCTGATAGAGAATGGTCTCGGTGATATGGATTATCACTTCAAGGTGATAGACCGGGAAGGTCGGGAGGTATACCGTTGTGCGGATTATAGCGATGCAGGGAGTGAAAGCTCTTATTCGCAGCCATTGTTTTTGAATGACCCACCAGCCCGTATGAGTATCGTCAAGATACATTTTCCGGGAAAGAAGGATTATATCTTCGATTCGGTCAGGTTTATGATACCGTCGATGATATTTACTTTTGTACTGCTGGTGACGTTCATCTTTACGATTTACATCGTATTCCGCCAGAAGAAGCTGACGGAGATGAAGAATGATTTCATCAACAATATGACGCACGAGTTCAAGACGCCGATATCGACGATTTCTCTGGCGGCACAGATGTTGAAAGACCCGGCTGTGGGCAAGTCTCCGACTATGTTCCAGCATATATCGGGTGTCATCAACGATGAAACGAAGCGCTTGAGGTTCCAGGTAGAAAAAGTGCTTCAGATGTCGATGTTTGACCGTCAGAAGGCTACTTTGAAGAATAAGGAACTGGATGCCAACGAGCTGATAGCGGGTGTTATCAACACGTTTACACTGAAAGTGGAGCGTTATAATGGAAAGATTGAATCGGAGCTTAAAGCTACCAACTCTGCCATTTTTGCCGATGAGATGCATATCACCAATGTGATTTTCAATCTCATGGATAATGCAGTGAAGTATAAACGTCCGGATGCGGATCTGCAACTGACGGTGAAGACTTGGAATGAGCCTGGCAAACTGATGATTTCCATCCAAGATAACGGCATCGGCATCAAGAAGGAGAATTTGAAAAAGATATTCGAGAAGTTCTATCGCGTGCATACAGGTAATCTGCACGATGTGAAAGGCTTCGGCTTGGGACTGGCTTATGTGAAGAAGATTATCATGGATCATAAGGGAACTATCCGGGCAGAAAGTGAACTGAACGTAGGAACTAAATTTATTATTGCATTACCTTTATTAAAAAATTGATTGATATGGACGAGAAACTGCGTATTTTATTGTGCGAAGATGATGAAAATCTTGGCATGCTTTTAAGAGAATATTTACAGGCAAAAGGTTACGCTGCCGAGTTATATCCCGATGGAGAAGCAGGATACAAGGCTTTCCTGAAGAATAAATATGACTTGTGTGTGTTTGATGTGATGATGCCGAAGAAAGACGGATTCACACTGGCACAAGAAGTGCGTGCGGCCAATGCCGAAATACCTATTATCTTCTTGACGGCAAAAACATTGAAGGAAGATATTCTGGAAGGTTTCAAGATTGGTGCCGATGACTACATCACCAAGCCCTTCAGTATGGAAGAGCTGACTTTCAGAATTGAAGCTATCCTGAGACGTGTTCGCGGAAAGAAGAACAAGGAGAGCAACATCTATAAGATTGGTAAGTTTACATTCGACACGCAGAAACAGATTCTGGCGACTGCCGAGAAGCAGACTAAACTGACCACCAAAGAATCCGAACTGCTGGGCTTGCTTTGTGCACATGCCAACGAAATTCTGCAGCGTGACTTTGCGTTGAAGACTATTTGGATTGATGACAACTATTTCAATGCACGTAGTATGGATGTATATATCACAAAGCTGCGTAAGCACCTGAAAGAAGATGATTCGATTGAAATCATCAACATTCACGGAAAAGGATATAAACTGATTACTCCGGAAGCTGAGTCTTGATGAGACTCGGCTCCTCTGGGGGAGAGAAAATAAAAAAGGCGGTTTGCATGTATATGCTAACCGCCTTCTTTATTTCTTTTCTTTTGATATTAGTCGACAATTCTCTTGTTGATGACAATGTAGGAAATCAATCCCACTACAACCAAAACGGCAGAACTGCCCAAGATGGCATTGTTGTTAACATTGCCGGTAAAAGAACATGCAACCAGGATTACAGCTCCTATTACGACTAATATCAATCCCAGATTTTTTAATAAGCCTTTCATGTGTGTGTATTTTAATTAGATTATTATATTCTTTCGTATTCTTGTCACAAAGAAAAGCATAATTCTTTAACAAGCGAAATTATTTTTGCAAAAAATCCATATTTTAATAAAGAATGGAAGATGAGGAATGAAAAATGACGCTTCATCCCCTTGTTTTCTCCTCCCTTAATCTCTAATCCTTAACCCCTAATCCCTATATCTTAGTCCTTCGTATTGAAGAAAATCTTCCTCAGCACCTCCTGGCTCACACTGAGCTCTTCGATGGTGATGCCTTTCAAGGCTTCTTTGAGGGTCTGGTTGGCAATGACGCGCGCGCGTTCTTCCAGCTCCTTGCCGTCCTTGGTCAGATGTATCAGATTGGTTCGGCGGTCTTTCTTGTCCGATATGCGCACGACGAGATGCTGACGCTCCATATTGTCTATCAAGCGCGTCATGCTGGGCTTGTCTTTGAAAGTTGCATTACACAACTCTTGTTGCGTCACCCCGTCCTTTTCCCATAAGAAGATGAGGACGGTCCACTGTTCCGGAGTAATCTCCAAACCGTTCTGGCGGAAGTTGCGGGACAGCTTTCGGTTAATGGCAGCCGACACTTTACCGTTCAGTATGGCAAAGATAAGGCGGATATCAAAGTTGAATTGCTCTATCATGAAATTATTGTTTAAACAACTTTGCAAAGATAGTGCAAGCCGAAGACAATTCCTATATCCCTACACAAAAAAACATTAAATGTTTGTAGTTCAAAATAAAATGTCTACCTTTGCACCGCATTTTTAAAACGAATAATTTATTTATTTAATTAAACGAGTATGAATCAATACGAAACCGTTTTCATTTTGACTCCCGTTTTGTCTGATGTTCAGATGAAGGAAGCGGTAGAAAAATTCAAAAGCATCCTTACTGCTGAAGGTGCTGAGATTGTAAATGAAGAAAACTGGGGACTGAAGAAGCTGGCATATCCTATCCAGAAGAAGTCAACCGGTTTCTATCAGCTGATTGAGTTCAATGCAGAACCTACTGTCATTGAGAAACTGGAAATAAACTTCCGTCGTGACGAGCGCGTTATCCGTTTCTTGACTTTCAAGCAAGACAAGTACGCTGCTGAATATGCTGCGAAGAGAAGAAGTGTTAAATCAACTAAAAAGGAGGATTAATCATGGCACAACAAGTTCAATCAGAAATCAGATATTTAACTCCGCCCTCAGTAGACGTTAAGAAGAAAAAATACTGCCGTTTCAAAAAGAGCGGTATTAAGTACATCGACTACAAAGATCCCGAATTCTTGAAGAAATTCTTGAATGAGCAAGGTAAAATCCTTCCGCGTCGTATTACCGGTACTTCTTTGAAGTTCCAACGTCGTGTAGCTCAAGCTGTGAAGAGAGCACGTCACTTGGCGTTGCTGCCCTATGTAACTGACATGATGAAATAATAGGAGGAGGAAAGTATGGAAATTATATTGAAAGAAGACATTGTAAACTTGGGTTATAAGAACGACATCGTAACAGTAAAGTCTGGTTACGGTCGTAACTACCTCATCCCGACTGGTAAAGCTGTCATCGCTTCACCGGCTGCAAAGAAAATGTTGGCTGAAGAGCTGAAACAACGTGCTCACAAGCTGGAGAAAATCAAAAAGGATGCTGAAGAACTGGCTGCTAAGCTGGAAGGCGTATCATTGAAGATTGCTACTAAGGTTAGCTCTACTGGTACTATCTTCGGTTCTGTTGGTAACATCCAGATTGCTGAAGAGTTGGCTAAATTGGGTCACAACATCGATCGTAAGATTATCGTTGTTAAGGACGCAGTGAAAGAAGTTGGTAACTACAAGGCTATCGTTAAGCTGCACAAGGAAGTTTCTGTAGAAATTCCTTTCGAAGTAGTTGCTGAAGAAGCATAAGAAAAGACTTCATAATGATAAGGAAGCCCGGTTCTGATAAAGGACCGGGCTTTTCTATGTTCGGAGCGTATGTGTGTGAGCTTATTGAGGGATACGTAAAGCTGCGGTTATAGAGGTTTACGAATCTGAAGTAGAGGTTTACGCGCGCGGTATAGAGGTTTGGCAAGAATACTCTTGTGTCTCTTTACGAGGTTACTAATGCAAAAAAAAGAGCATATCCACTCAGGGGTATGCTCTTTGCCTTATTGTCAGCCAATAATTCTTTTAGTTTCTTGGCAATGCTTCTTTCACTACCATTTGGCGGCCTACATATTCTGCTCCATTCAGTTTGTTGATTGCTTGTTGGGCTTCAGCAGCTTCGGGCATCTCTACGAAGGCAAAACCTTTTGATCTGTTTGTATTACGGTCCATAATCAGTTTTACTGATTCTACTGTTCCATACTCTTCCATTACTTGTCTCAAATCTGATTCCC
>OMFP01000072.1_pt1 | contig 53973 bp, 64 predicted proteins | sample 1674221 | NCBI WGS metagenome assembly OMFP01 (sample SAMEA103958152, study PRJEB25191) | human gut metagenome | biome: human-associated habitat [ENVO:00009003]; feature: intestine environment [ENVO:2100002]; material: feces | place: Germany | collected 2013/2015
GTGTATCGCCGGTATCTTCGGCGGTAAGGGTTCTGGTACTTACGAGACAACCAAGGATGTAGTCTTGGAGAGTGCTTACTTCCATCCTACATGGATCCGCAAGAGCGCTCGCCGTCATGGTTTGAGCACAGATGCCAGCTACCGTTTTGAGCGTGGTGTAGATCCAAACGGACAGATTTATGCTTTGAAGCAGGCTGCCATCCTCTGCAAGCAGTTGGCTGGCGGCAAGATTTCCATGCAGATCAAGGATGTATATCCAGAGCCAATACAGGATTTCCCTGTTCGCCTGAACTATGAGTATGCGCATCGCCTCATCGGTAAGGAGATTGGTGCTGAGACCATCAAGAACATTGCCACATCTCTCGAGATGAAGATTGTGAAGGAGGATGATGAGGGTATCGACCTCCTGGTTCCTGCTTATCGCGTAGACGTTCAGCGTCCTTGCGACGTGGTAGAGGATATTCTCCGTATCTACGGATATAATAATGTAGAGATTCCAACCCAGTTGAAGAGCTCCCTGACTGTTCAGGGCGATGAGGACAAGGCTTATCACAGCCAGAACCTCGTGGCAGAGCAGCTGGTAGGCGAGGGCTTCATGGAGATTCTCAATAACTCTCTGAGCAAGGCCAGCTACTATACCGACTTCGACCTCAACAAGTATCCTAACGAGACAACCGTGAAGGTGATGAACCCATTGAGTGCTGATCTCGGTGTGATGCGCCAGACGATGCTGTTCGGTGGTTTGGAGAGCGTGGTTCGCAACATCAACCATAAGAGCCAGAACCTGAAGTTCTTCGAGGTGGGTAACACCTATATATATAATAAGGAGAAGTGGAGCGAGGAGAGTCCTATCAAGGCTTACTCTCAGGAGGCTCACATGTCACTCTTTATCACCGGTAAGCGCGTAGAGGGCAGTTGGGCTCATGCTGATGAGCAGAGCAACATCTACGAGTTAAAGGCTGTGGTAGAGAATATTCTCCGCCGTGTGGGTATGCCACAGAACAACGTGGTTATCAAGCACAGCGACAATAACATCTTCTCTAAGGGCGTAAGTTACGAGACCCGTGCCGGTAAGGTCTTGGTAGAACTGGGTATCCTGAGCCTGAAGTTGAAGAAGGCATTCGATATTGAACAGGATGTATTCTATGCTGATATCCACTGGGATAACCTGATGAAGGCAGTGAAGAAGGTGAACCTTACTTACACTGACATCAGCAAGTATCCTTCAGTGAGCCGCGACCTTGCATTGCTCGTAGACAAGAATGTAGAGTTCGCTCAAATTGAGCAGATTGCCCGCCAGACAGAGAAGAAACTTCTGAAGAGCGTTGTTCTCTTCGATGTTTACGAGGGTGAGCATTTGCCAGAGGGCAAGAAGAGTTATGCCGTTAACTTCATCCTGCAGGATGAGGAGAAGACTCTGAATGATAAGCAGATAGATGCTATCATGAAGAAGCTCATAGCCAACCTTACAGGCAAGCTCAATGCAGAATTGAGATAATGCAGAAGGTGCTCAGTGCAGAATTAAGATAATATTATAAACAAACGATAAACATTTAAAATTTTATTCCAATGGGAAGAGCATTTGAATATCGTAAAGCTACAAAGCTGAAAAGATGGGGCCACATGGCCAAGACATTTACTAAGTTGGGTAAGCAGATTGCTATTGCTGTGAAGGCAGGCGGTCCAGAACCAGAGAATAACCCATCATTGCGTGCTATCATCGCTAACTGTAAGCGTGAGAACATGCCTAAGGATAACATCGCTCGTGCCATCAAGAACGCTTGTGGCAAGGATACCAGCGATTACAAGGAAGTAACATACGAGGGATATGGCCCTCACGGAGTGGCTGTCTTCGTTGATACTCTGACAGACAACACTACACGTACTGTTGCTGACGTTCGTTCTATCTTCAACAAGTTCAGCGGAAACTTGGGTACAACAGGTTCTCTGTCTTTCCTCTTCGACCACAAGGCTGTGTTCACATTCAAGAAGAAGGAAGGTCTGGATATGGATGAGATGATTCTCGACCTGATCGACTACGGCGTAGAAGATGAGTTTGATGAGGATGAGGAGAGCAACGAAATCACAATCTATGGTGCTCCTACAAGCTTCGGCGAAATTCAGAAGCATCTGGAGGCTGAGGGTTTCGAGGTAACTGGTGCTGAGTTCACTTACATTCCTAACGATTTGAAGGATGTAACTCCTGAGGAGCGCGAAACTATCGACAAGATGGTTGAGAAGTTGGAAGAGTTTGACGATGTTCAGACTGTATATACCAACATGAAGCCAGAAATTCCTGCAGACGCAGAATAAGCATTATGTTGCAGCAAGACAAACAGGATAAGTTGCAGAAGGTAACTTATCAGACTCATGGCACCTGCTCAAAATACATCTGCATCAGTATAGATGAAGATGGAAATGTACAGGATGCCCAGTTCATCGGAGGCTGCGATGGCAATACCAAGGGCGTTTGTGCTTTGATTAAAGGCATGAAGGCAAAGGAGGTCATCGCCCGACTGAAGGGTATCACTTGTGGCAATAAGCCTACAAGCTGTCCAGACCAGTTGGCGACAGCTTTGCAGGAAATGGGATATTAAGAGTATTTTAGGCACGGATTACTATAGTGATCCGTGCCTTTTCTACTACTGGTACTCCGTGTCTTTTCTAATACTTGAAGGTATCATCCAGCAACACCTCCTTCGGGTTCTTAGCCGAATGATATACGAAACGGAAGGTGAAATGCTCTTCCTTATATTTCTTCAGGCCAGGGTTGTTGTCCAGGGCTTCCTTCTGAATCTTATGGAGTTTATCCTTGTTGGCATCAATCGCCTTCTTGTTATCTGCCTTGTTTCTCAAAGAGATATAGTATGTATATATCTTCTTGGTTTTATCAAATGCAGCACTGTCAGTCCTGGCGTCGTTGACGTATGGAGTAGGACAGTACTTTTCAGTATATTCCTTGGCTTCACGAGCCGCTTTGTCCTCCAGACTTTCTGTACAAGAAACGAGCAAAGAAGCAAAAATACCGATGTAAATCAACTTTTTCTTCATGATTTTTCTATATTTTATCTAAAAATCTATATGAATAGAATTATATGCTGATTATTAGATGATTATATAACAGTCTTCTTTTTCGTGCAGTTTCCTTGCAGTTTTTGAACGATTTCCGCATCGAATCCTGTTGAATAGAAACTGCCTTCTCCGAGAAGGAGCCAGAAGGGGTTGACCTTATAATCTCTGACGAGATAGGCGAGGAGTGCTGGCCGGAACTGGCCGCATGCTTCCGGATTGCTCTTCATCGTAACCAGGTTCGGGCGGTTCACGTTGTATCTGGTCGTGAAGGTCTTCAATCCCCTTATTACCTTATCCGCAGCAAGATGGTCTATCGCTGCAAAGAACCTATTGACTATTGTCACGGTCAATTCGTTTTTCTCTACTTCCATAATCTTTCTGTTTTTTGTAGGCACTACGGAAGACTTGCTCCATGCGTGCCCGGTGATTATTCAATTTACTCTCCCAGTCTTGTAGCGTGCCCAGGGAAGGGTGATGCTTCATGAGCTCAGCAATTTCTCCTTCTGTCAAGACTGGAAGATACTTCTCATATCTGGCGAGAACATCAATACGAAAATCTGTAAGCGTCATCTATACTATCGTTTCTAGCATTCTTTTCGTGCTTGGTGTATGCCTTTATTCCAAGAGCGCGAAGGGTTTTCGCTGCCGTTGCCTTGCTTATCGGGAACGTTCTGTTGACCCAGAACGCAGTTTTGCTTCTGAAAGAGAGGACGTCTTTCGCAGGATTCGTCAACTGGAACGATTCACCTTTCTTCAATTCTGTATTGAGAATCTTCTGCATGTTCTCGATAAGGGAGTTCCTTCCGATGAACGATAAGGAATTATGGTAAGCCGTGAGCGTGACATAATAGGTAGTATCTTTACCTTGCACGTCATACCCCAGCTTCGAGAAGAGCATGGTCTTGATATTCTTGCTCTGAGCCTGCACGCCCATGCACATGAGCGCAAGCGCAAATAATATTATTATCTTCTTCATCATACCAATATTATCATGGCTTTACTTACTTACGAGAGCGAGCAGAGCATCAATCTGTTTCTGCTGTGCTTCAATCTGTTTCTGCTGGAACTGGTTCTGTTGGCGCAAGACTTCATTCTCACGGATCAATGCTTCTCCGTCAGACATGATGGTCTGCCTAACGTTGGAACTATTGGAGCCGTTGATATTTGAGCCTACAACAGCAGTTTCGATACTTGCCGGAAGTGGAGAGTAAGCATCTACGATAGATTTCACTCTCTGAATAAAATCCGCTCTAAGGGTCTTCCTTGACAACCTTGCTTGTATATTCTGAGGGGTCGTGCCCATCTGCTTGGCGATATCGGTCATTGTCAGACCAGATTTCTTTATGTATGCCTTTAAATCTTCTCCTGTCATAATTGTAAATGTATTTAAAATTAATTTAAACAGAATTAAAATACAATTGAAAAACAACTGAATTTCAAATTTTCTTCTTATCTTTGCAAACGAATTTCAAACAGAGTTTCAAAACTCTTTTGCAAAGATAAATAAAATAATTAAAAATACAAATAAAAATGGGAGAAAATTTCAACTATGATTTCCGAACCCCGTTGCAGAAGCAACAGGACGAAAGAAGAAAGAACATCTTGGCAATGTTCGAAGACTTCCGCAAGAAGGCAACTTCGGATGTATCGGACAGCCGGATCATGGCGGTGATTGCACAGCATGTAGGTTGCACTCCGCAGAACATCAGAGCAATACTTGTCAAGGCTGGCGTTATCGTATCGAAGCGCAGGAATGTTGCTCATTAATTATTCATCTTTAATCATTCAGCGTATGAAAAAGTTTATTGTCAAGTTGGTAACGAGTGATGGTTTCCTTGCTACCATGTATGTATCAATGGTTGTCGGACTTTTATTTATGAAAGGGTAAGTCTATGAGTACAACAGAACCGCAGGTATCAGACAAAGGGAGGTACACCATGACAGAGACATGCAAGGCTCTGGGTGTTCATCGCAACACGTTGAGACGCTGGCTCGAAGCTGGCAAAATAAAGTATAAGTTCAGACGCATCGACAACCGCAAGGTTATTGAGGGGTCGGAAATCAAGAGAGCGTGGAGGGTTGCACTATGAGTAAGGCATTAATCGTAAAGCGCATCGTTTCCGAGTTCCGTGAGTTAGATATGTTGATTACCGGATATAAGGCGACATTGAAGACGAGGAGACGTGCAAGGCTGCATGAATCCTGTTACAAGGAATCAATAAGAAGGATACAATACCGTGAGTTCGGTGGCAATCTCTGCATTGCTCTTGATAATGTTCCGATACTCTCAATCGACAATGCAGACCCACAAACGCTTGATGCGTGCCGGGAAACATTCAAGGAATATATCTTTGACCAGAGAGGGGGTAACGAATGAAAATTATCGAGCAATGCAAAAAGGCAATGTATGACGCCATCTGGCTGGAGATTGACCGGAATCCGAAACGCCCGGAATCTGCTAGAGTAGACATAAAGACGAAGGCTGGTGATATCTGCGTGTGGTGCCATCCGGACTGCAACGTGGCAGTTGTCACTCATCATATTGGCAACAATGACAGCGTGAGGTTGGAAGAAGCCATCGAGGAGTGTGTCGACTATCAGGACGTATACAATGATTACATCAAGGAGTGCCCTTCATCAGTCGAAGAGGAAGACTTGGCAGATAGATATGATGAACAGAGACTTGACCGGCTCATGGCAGAGTTAGCCGGGGGAATAAATAATAACTTAACATAAAAAATTATGGAAAATGAAATTATCAATGTAAGTGGCGGTGAAATGCTGGAAGCTATCAACCGCAGCGAAATCGATGTTCAGATTGCAACGGCTCGGAGATACCCGCGCGACATTGAACAGTGTAAGAACAATATGATTACGCTTGCGTCAATCGATGAAGATGTAGCATACAGTTGCTTCTATCATCTAGAGAGAACTGACAAGGACGGAAAGAGAGCAATCATTGAAGGACCGAGTGTCCGATTTACTGAGATTATCTCTGCGTGCTGGAAGAACCTGCGTATCGCTGGACGCATCATTGGCAACGATGGCAAGACTATTACAGCGCAGGGTATCTGCCACGATCTGGAAACAAACGTTGCTTATTCGACAGAGGTCAAACGCAATATAACAAATAAGTACGGCAAAACATTCTCGCAGGATATGCAGGTGGTGGTTGGCAATGCAGCCGTGGCTATTGCTCAACGTAATGCAATCTGTAAGGTCGTTCCACAGGTCTTAATATCAAGCGTAGTCAAGGAAGTGCAGGCGAAGGCACTCGAACACATCAAGCAGACTGGAGTACAGGGCCAGTGGAGTAGTTGTATCGCTTGCTTCCAGGCGTATCAAGTTACCGACCTCATGCTTTTTGAATATATCGGCAAGAAATCAGCCGAGGAAGTTACGGCAGAGGATATCCAGAAGCTGGCTGGTGTGTACAATGCAATAAAGGAAGGAACGACAACCGCAGAAGAAACCTTCCATAAACCGAAGGATCAGAAACAGATTGCTCAACAGGCACAGGTTGCAGCCGATAATGCCAAGAACAAGGCAGAGAAGGCGATGCAGCGTAGCCAGGGAAACAAGGGCGCAGCAGCAAAGAAGTAGTTTTCATTTTATAAAGTTATAACGTTGCCCGAATTGCCACTGTGTAACCTATGGAGTGGGCTTCCATCGTAACGTGAGGGAGGGAACCAGTGGCAACTTTTAATCATTCAGTAATATGACAGTAAAACAATTAAGAGAAGCGATGAAAGGTCTCAAATGAGACGTTTATGTAGAGGTTGTTGAGCCAGCCAGACAAGGCTGGCTCAACGTGGCACATGGCACCGGAATCCGCATCCAAGAAGGGTGACAGATTCCAGCTCAGAATCAATAATCCAATGTAGAACTTTAAACGCATAAAAAATTATGAAAGAAAAAGAAAACAATCAGAGACGCGAGAGTACTATAAACAAGTACTTCAGCAAAACCGCAGACGCCTACATGGCATGGGCAGAGGAAGATGAGGAAGAAAGAAACTATCTGCAGATTGCAGCTGAGACAACTGGAGACTCAGACGAGAACGGAAACCAAGGTTTCGATTTTCATATTGCTTACCATGGAAAAACCCATTTCTTAGCAAGCGGAATTGCTCAGACGATGGCAAAGGACGGATTTCTTTGCCAGCTTATTTTAGAAGCAGTAAATAGATATTTTCACGCAAACGATAAAAATAAAAAACAATGAAACAGGTAATAAAATATAGGAATAGAGAAGAGTGGCTGCAGAACCGCTCAAAGGGAATAGGCGCTAGTGAAGCCGGAACAGTTGTTGGTCTGAATCCTTGGGAAACCCCATATCAGTTGTGGCGAAGAAAGAAGGGGTTGGATGGTCCGAAGACTGAAAACTTCGCAATGATGGCAGGACACATTCTCGAAGATGCCGTTGCACAGTTCTATCAGAGGGAGAGCGGTTGTCAGATCATCAAGGCATCGACCGATGATTTCACCATCCTCGACCCGGAAAATCCAATACTTCGTGTATCTCCAGACCGTACCTTCTGGCGCAGCGGAGCTAAGCACAATGAAGCGGAAAAGTCTATCCTCGAATGCAAGACTACTCAGATGCAGATTGATGCCGATGACCTTCCGAAACATTGGTTCTGTCAGCTACAGATGAATCTCGGAGTTGGCGAGTACAAAGACGGAGCGTTGGCGTGGCTGACTGCCGGGCGAGAATTCGGGTACAGAGATATCGATTTCGATGCAGAGTTCTTCGGCTGGCTGAAAGGAGAAATCAACACCTTCTGGACTGACTACATCATCGGGGATAAAGAACCTCCAGCCTATAGTGCGGAAGATGTTATCTTGAAATCTCCTCTCCATGTAGCTGGTAAGGAAGTGACCGCAACGAAGGAGATACTCGAACAGATTTCCCGGCTTAAGGAACTTAAGGAACAAAATAAGAAGCTGGAGACCGAGCAGTATGAGATTGAAACGAACTTGAAGCTGTTCTTCGGGGATGCTGAGAGTATCATTTCTGACAACGGAAAGACGCTGGCAACATGGAAGGCACCGAAGGCATCTGAGAAGTTCGATGCGAAGGCTTTCTATGAAGATCATCCTAAAGCGTGCGCAAAGTACATCAAGACGGTGCAAGGCGCAAGAAGGTTGCTCATTAAGTAAATCTCCTGCTTATGCAGCATTCAATATCAACAACAGACATCAAGGCAATTGTAGGCTATCTCGAAGCCTACATTGCTAAGATGAGGAGCGAGCCACGACTGACAACACGAGAAATCAACAAGGTCAGACGAGCAACATTGCTCCTCAATAAACTGAAAAAGAAAATATCATCATGAACGATTCATTCATTCTATATACATCATATTACGCCATCATTGAAGGCTTGTCAGATGAGCAGCTCGGTCAATTGACAAGAGCGATATTCATCTATGCGCGAGACGGTAAAATCATCGAGCTCGAACCTGTTGTTAGAATGGCTTTTTCCTTCATCCGGGATAACATCGACAGGAATGCCGATAAATACCAGAAGAAGTGCGAGAAGATGCGTGAAAACATCAAGAAGCGATGGGAGAAGAAGCAGGCTGACAATGAGGGAAACATACAGAAGAATACGAATGTAGAAAGCGATACAGACGTATACAAAAGTATACAAAAGAATACAGACGTATACAAAAGTAGCTTATATGATAATGATAATGAGAATGATAATGATAATGTAAATGAGAATGATAATGAAGGTGATAATGATGCTACTAACGTAGCAATAAATAATAAACCTTCTAAAGAAGGTATTCAGAGTGCATCGGTCAAGACCGAAGCACCCGGTGGCGGTAAGGGTTCGAAATCTCAAAGAATAAACTACGCATCCGTCAAGGAATACTGGAACCGAAAGCATGATGAGACGAGGAGCGCAATGCCGCCTATTACGCTCATGACCGAGAACCGCAAGGTTATGGTAAAAGCAAGGTTCCGTCAATGCAATGGAGATATGAACACCCTGTTCAAGGCAATTGACATTGCGATGGCTAGTGACTTCATGAACGGCAACAACAAGCATGGGTGGCTAGGCAAGTTCGATTGGATATTCGGTAATGAGCAGAACTTCGCAAAGGTGCTGGAAGGAAACTTCAACAACGAGCCTACAAGCCAGAAGCCGGGCAACGGTAATATTGCTGCCGCTCATTCATCAGATTGCCGTGAGAGCATCGGGGAGCGATGGAAGAAAGAATCCTTGCAGGCTCCTGTTACTGAGAATAAGGATGCGAAATTCCTTTGCGTCATTAATCAGGTGCTTGCGGATCTGAAAAAGAATCCGAATAACATTCCGGCTAGACAATCAATGATGAGATACTACGAGAAAGGAATCCTGCAGCGTCTTGGCATCGACTGGAAGCCTTGATATAATCACGAATGATGGCGAATATTTCGCGCATACGTGGTGTTCGTTCCTCAACAGTAAATTGTACAACAGATAAATAATAAACACTTAAAACAAAAGAATTATGGCAAGATACAATAATCAGAGCATTGACATCGACCTAGAGGAAATGTTCCACGGTCTATCGAATGAAGACCAGGAGCAATTTTTGGTCGACATGTTCCAAAACTTATCAGAAGAAGTAACCAGAAAGAATGTGGCAAAAGACAATATCTGGTATTTATATGCTGACTCAACTGTCGACATCATTGAGTATGCATTCAATACGTTGAACAGTTCAAGAAGACAAGAAGTATTAGAGCGCATCGCAGACGTATTGACACTTGAGCAGCGTGAAGCACTTGCAGAGTACATCAAGGAGGGATAAATATGAAGAAAATCAAAAGTAAGAAAGTTCAGGACTATGTTATGAACGACATGGTGTTTAAGGTTGATATGCCAAGGCTATTGAAAGAGATAGCAGAGTGTTCGAAAAGCACTCCTTATCCTGTGACTTTTACGATTTTGGCACGTGTTCTTGGAATACTTGCAGAAAGGGCTATTGAAATAGATGACCCTGCGCTAAACATCATTATGATGCATCTTGGACTTTACGAAGGGGTGCATGATGAGAACGCAAGTAAGGTTATATCTCGATTGCGCAAGTTGATTACGGATGAACAAAAAAACGGAGGAATAGCCATGAATGAATTATTTTTCCACGAATGCAGAGCCGCAGGGCTTGTATTCAAGACATCGAACGATTGGTTCAAGTGGCTGACCGAAAACAGCTACGATATCAAGAAGCCGGTCGCAGAGCATGAAGGCTTCAAGTACAACATCAAGGATATTTGCATCAATCCTCACGTTATCGAGTATGCTGTAGATGGTGCAGACAACTGGGGATGGAAGGTAATGACCGCCAACACCCAGTTCGGCTGGATTTGGGGCTACAGCATACAGAAGGGAAAGCACGGATATGAAAGCCCGGCTGGTTACCCTAGCCGATATGACAATCTCAGCATCTTCTACGGTAATGAAAAAGAAGCGGTTCAAGATGCTCTGAGCTGCATCATCGGAGACCTTGCGAAGAAGTCTGGAACAAAGTACATCAACCTTCTTATCTGGGCGGCAAAGAAGAAGCGTGCAGACATCATACATCCACAGCAGGAACTTTTTAAATAGCGAAAAGATAGGGTTAGACAACAGATAGGTTTTTTGATGCTTGTTGTAGCAGTTACGATTGGTGTAATTGCATTATCATCAATTTCAGACAATATCCGGCATTGGAAGACGCTGGACAAGGAAGGAAAGATTGGCGGCTGCGTAATGGTTGCGTTGCTTATATGGGCAGCAATCACTACAGCGGCTCTAGGTATTTTATTATAAACAGAAACAGTATGAAAAAGATAGAAATCATAACAGACGAACACCGATATCACGTATACATCGGCAACGTCGATTTCTGGCTCGACACCTTGGAGCTGGTGAAACTTTATAAGAAACTTGGACGAGTAAAGTTGTAAACAATAAAAACATTCAGATTATGGAACAGAAAGATATTGATATTTATGAGATTTTGAAGGATGTGCCTAAAGACACTGAGTTTTACACGTCACTTTGCGGAAATGTTAGGCTCGCCTATCTTGAATCCAACAAGGAAGCAGGGGAAGCAATCTGGACTGAGAATAAGGACGGAGAGTATTCCTTCAACAAGAACGGCAGATGGATGAAGGGAGGAGAAGTTCTGCTCTTACCTTCGAAAGAAATGAGAGACTGGAACAAGTTCTTCAAGAAGGGAGACGTTCTTGTTCATAGAAATGGAGACATACATGTTATCTTTGAAGGGTTTAAAGATAATCGCTACACAAGATTTAAAGGAAAGCATTATCTGTGGAAAGAATGTTTCGAAGATTATAACAAAGAAGTATATGAAATGATAACTTTTACGTTTAGGAAAGCTAGCGATGGTGAAGCCCAGACCTACATCAACACTTTAGAGAAGCATTTTGGTGGAAAGCTGAACCTCGAAACCCTGGAGATTGAGAAGCCGGAGAAACTTACGTTTGAAATCGGAAAACTCTACGTTTTCAGAGAGAAAGACGAGGACGGAGAGCTGGAAATAATAGGCGAACTTATCGCCAAGAACGAAAGCGAAGATACGCTGACATTCGGCAACCAGTATGAGATTGAGACCGAGAAGTTCGTGACCGACCAAGCCTTCGACCTGCGTATCAGCGTTAACAAGGAACTTCGAGAAGCTACAGAGAACGAAGTCGAACTGTTCAACAAGCATTATACCATCTGGAAGAAAGAGAAGGAAGCGAAGGAGCAGCCTTGCTTCAAGCCTTTCGATAAGGTTCTGGTAAGGAACGAAAATAGATCCAAGTGGCAGCCAGCCTTCTTTGTTCGTAATCTTGGAGAGAATTCTGCGAAAAGATACATCGCCTTGCCTATCAACTTCGGAAAAGCAGGTTTCTTCACCAGCTGCATCCCATTCGATGGGCACGAGAACATCGCATTCACTGACTACGACATCGAGAACCTGCCATTCTAGTGGACGCATGGCGAGTGAAATATGCAAGGCTTGCGATTTCTGGCGAAACTGCATAAACGGAATCTACTGCACGGCACGCAAGCAATATGTAGAACATCAGGTAATACTTGAATGCAATGAGCGATTTCGCAACAAGGGAGAAGAACAGGATTTACTACCAGGAGCACCGGGAACAGATTCTGAAAGCCACGAAGGAGTGGAGAAAAAGGAATCGTGAGAGGTATCGGGCGTACCAAAAGGAATACTGGAGTAAGCACTACAGGAACTACGGTACCAAGAAACGGGTAGCCGACAGAGCGATGCGTGAGAGGAAGAAGCCGGACGTAGAGAAGGCTCTTTCAATGTTCAAGAATCCGAAGCAGGCAGCGCATCTGGCATGGCTGCTCGAAAACAAAAAGAATAATCGGTCGTGAGTTCAATAATAGAGTTATTAACCAGCGAGGACGGAAGGAGATAGGCTCTCATATCAAAACAAATAAACTTATAACATCTTGAAATTACTATATGAGAGCCGGAAACGCATCTACCGAAGTCTGACGTATAAAAAAGAAAGCGAGGTGGTACATGAAGAAATAGAAAGAAGACGATGATATAATTTAATTATGCTTTTATCCTACGGCTGGCGGTGGAAGAAGGAAGTGTCTGCAAAATATACATTAAATCAGTTATTCATATATTGTTATTCTTATTTTGCCCGCAGATAACTTCCGGAATCCCTGCCAGCTTTCTCTATCTCAACCGAAAAGAAGGGAAAGAAAGGGGGTAGGGGGAAAGATAGGGATAATAACGCATGTGTGTGCGTATGTGCGCACGAAAGAGTGTTTGGTGATAAACTATACCAGCAAAACAAAATAAACGTTTATACGTGAAATTCGAACAAAATAAGTACTTTAAAGAAAAAATGGAAAAAGGAACAGTTATAATTGGAATCGACCCGGATAACCAGGAAAGCGGTGTCGGTACAGTCTATGATGATAAAACATTCTTAGCCTACAAGATGAACTTCCCGGCTTTGATTGATTATCTCAGAGCTATGAACGAAAGTTACAAGAAAGTCAAGGTTGTTATTGAAGGCGGTTGGATAAACAAGAGCAACTGGCATATGCTGGGTCAATACATGAGTAAAGTCAAGGCAGCAGCCATCGGACGCTCAACAGGGATGAACCATCAGACCGGAATCCTTATCGTAGAATGCTGCAAGCATTACAATATACCCTACGAGATTATCAAGCCTTTGAAAAAATGCTGGAAGGGAAAGGACAGAAAAATCACGCAAGACGAACTCGCCTACTTCGTGAGCCCAGACGGTAAGTTGCCTAGAATGAATCAGGACCAGAGAGACGCCCTTCTCATTGCTTGGGTATGCGCAGGGTATCCGGTCAAGGTTAAACCTATCGGGCAAAAGAAGGAGAGTGTCTTGAAGAGGACGATTGACAACTTCGACAAGTGAACCTACTGAAACGATAATAAACGTTAAATATTATTCCGAACACTAACAAAGTGAACGAAAAGTCGTATCTTTGCCGAAGTGCTTGAATTACGAACACAGAAACTTAATACAATTGCAGATGAAAACAGAAGAAATCAAGCTATCTCAGATTACCGAGAATGCCGGGAACCCGAGAACAATCACGGAGGATAAGTTCAAGAAGTTAGTCAAGAGCCTTCTCGTTTTTCCTCGTATGCTTTCCATTCGTCCGATTGTGGTTGACAGTCAGATGAACGTATTGGGTGGAAACATGCGCCTACGTGCCTTGAAACATATCGTCACGATGGATAAGGACACATTGAGGTTTACCATTGCCAACGATGAGACTAGCAAGTTCACTAAAGGGGAAGCCGATGCGCTCATTGGCTACTGGATGGACTGGCGCAAGTCTCCTGTTGTCTCTATCATCAATGCCAACGACCTTACGGAACGCCAGAAGAAGGAGTTCGTTATCAAGGACAACGTAGGCTTCGGAGACTGGGATACCAACATGTTAGCCAACGAATGGGATACCGATGCGCTCAAAGATTGGGGCATGGAAGACTGGCAGCTCGAAGGTAAGAATCCTACAGAAGAGGAGAATGGGGGGGCAGATGATAATTCTGATAATAACTACGAGAGAAAGATTGTCGCTCCTATCTACGAGCCGCAGGATGGGGATATCTCCATCGGTGACTGCTACGATACCAGTAAGACAGATTCTCTCATTTCTGCAATTGAGGATTCTCCGGATCTGGACGAGCCAACGAAAGCATTCTTGAAGGTGGCAGCATACCGGCATGTAAAGTTCAACTACGAGAAGGTGGCCGACTTCTATGCGAAGGCACCTGAAGTGGTTCAGAGGTTCATGGAAGATTCTGCCTTGGTTATTGTTGATATCGACAAGGCTATTGAAGACGGATTCGTGAAGATATCGAAAGACTTCATGGAACAATACGGAAAGGAGCATGGAAATGACGCAGAATGAATTCAGAGATAATTTTGTCGCCTTCATCCTTACGCATGGACGTGCTGACAACGTAATGACATACAAGACTGCAAGGAAGGCTGGATATACTGGCCGCATCGTGCTGGTGTTGGATGATGAGGACGAGCAATTGGAACAGTACTTCGCCATCTATGGCAAGGAAAACTGCTACGTCTTCAACAAGCAGAAATATATCGATACTTGCGATGCAATCCAGAAGGGAGACCATCGGTGCATCCTATACGCAAGAAACGCATGTTTCGATATTGCCCAGGAGCTCGGATATAAGTACTTCATCGAACTTGATGATGATTACTACGAATTCTCTTGGAAGTTCGATGAACGAGGAAGATTCAAGCAGCGTCATATTCTTAACTTGAACTTCGTCTGGAGAAGGATGCTGGAGTACTTCATATCGTGTCCGTTTACTTCACTTGCTATGGCGCAATGTGGTGACTTCATCGGTGGCAAGGATAATCAGTTAGCGAGAACCATTGGAACAAAACGCAAGGCGATGAATTCGTTCATCTGCTCGACTGACAGAAGGTTCGAGTTTAAGGGTCGGTACAACGATGATGTTAACACGTACACCAGATTGTCTCAGCAGGGATATATATTTCTCACGCTGGTGCAAGTTGTAATCAATCAAGAGCAATCGCAAAAGAATGAAGGCGGCATGACAGAAGTATACAAGGCTGACGGAACGTATTCGAAGAGTTTCAGTTCAGTTGTCGTGTGCCCTTCTGCCGTCAAACTTGCAATGATGGGCGGACTCAACAGGAGAATCCATCATAACGTTGACTGGAAGTACGTTGCACCGAAAATTATAGACGCTAAATATAAAAAGTTATGATAAGAGACAATAAACTTGCTCAGTATTATGAGCGATGCGAGAAGATGGATAAGCCTATCACGGCAGAAATCTTCCTTACCGACTACTGCAATCTTAATTGCAATTATTGTCGCTATGCGCACAATACAGGGAAATGGATGCAGTTCAATGATTTTGTTGCTTATGCGACAAGACTGGTTCAGATGGGCGTGAGAGGTATCATCTTGACTGGTGGCGGTGAGCCTACGATCAATCCTCATTTCGACAAGATTACAGGCTGGCTCGAAAGAAACGAAATCCCTTACGGCATCAACACGAACCTAGTTAACGAAGTTTTCTGCAAGGCTAATTTCGTTAAGGTCAGCATTGATGCCGGAGACAAGGAAAGATACAAGGCTATACGTGGTAAAGATAAACTTGACGATGTGCTTAATCATCTTCGAGATTTGATTGAATACAAAAAGCGTTGCGGCATTGATATGAAGATAGGGGTTCAATGTGTTGCCAGCTTTAATCTGTCAGACGTAGAATCGTTCTATAACGCGGTTAAATGGCTGGACGTGGACTATATCTATATCAGACCGATTGAATCGCAGAATCGGAAAGGAATTAGTATTGACGAGATAAAGAAGATTCTTCCGGCTGAAGATAAGAGAATCGTATATTCATTCAAGTTTAATCTGGTCGACTATCAGCCATCGTGGTGTGTTGCAAACTGGTCCGTGATAACAGTCGATGTGGACGGAAATGTGCCGTACTGCTGCCATCGACCTACGGATATTGTCGGACACGTCCTTGATATTAATATCATGGATAAGAAGAAAAGACATCATGTTGACATGAGAGAATGCGAGAAACCATGTAGATTGAGCGGTGCGAATAACTATCTGGAGAGTATATCGTACGAGCAAGATATTGATTTTATATAAATGTTGAAATTATGCCAAGAGGAAACAATAACAGATTGAAGGCGCAGCATTGTGCGAAGGAGCAGCGACTGGAAATCGTTGCTCCCTTATGGCGCAGAAATTACAATTATCGGGAGATACGAGCCGAGGTGATGAAGCGGCTCGACCTTCCATCCTATTCCCTGCAGACCGTGAAGAGAGACGTTGATGCGCTCTTGAAGGAGTGGAAGGAGAACAGGCTGGAAGATACCGACAAGAGAATATCATCCGAACTTGCACGCATCGACCTTGTTATCAAGGAAGCATGGGAGATGTGGGAGAAGTCGAAGGAAGACTACGAGAAGAAGAGAGCGAAACAGAAGGGTGTTCCTAAGACTGACGATCAAGGTGTTCAAGTTGGTGTCGTTACCACGTATCAGGAGATGCAGAATGAAGAATACCGGGCGAGAGGTGATGCCCGATACCTTGATATCATCATCCGGTGCATTGAGAGACGATGCAGGCTACTCGGTCTTGACCGGGAATCAATCGATGTGAATCTGGCCGCACAGGGTAAGGTTGAAATCGTATACCGGGATGCTGGTGTTGCCTGTGCCAACAGTGAGGAAGAGGTCAGACAGCGAGAAGGTCTTTAGCCTTATTTTACCATAATGTTTTAAGTTTTATTATTTATTGTTTGTTGAAAGATGGCACTATTTGAAGTTATTGGTGAGTTGTACAAGGCGAACGATGATGTGAAACCGAGATTCCTTGTGAACCAGGGCGGAACATCATCCGGGAAGACTTACACCATCATGCAACTTCTTATAGTGCTGTCAATCGGCAATCCTAGGGCAATCATCACGGTTGCCGGACAAGACCTTCCGAACCTTAAGGTGGGAGCAATGCGAGACCTTGAAACAATCATCCATGGTTCCGCTTGGCTGCTCGCCTGGTTCAAGACGAATAAGGCTGAATCCACTTATCGTGGCAAGAATGGAGCATTGATTGAGTTCAAGAGCTACAAGGATGCGCAGGACGCTAAGAACGGAAAGCGTGACTATCTCTTCGTGAACGAGGCAAACGGTGTGCCTTACGATGTATTTTGGCAGCTTGCAATCCGAACACGTAAGCAGATATTCATTGACTACAACCCAACGGCTCGCTTCTGGGCGCATGACAACATCACCGGGCGCAAGGATTGCAAGCTCATCATCAGCGACCACCGCAACAACAGATTCCTTACAGAGAGCGAGCATGAGAAGATTGAAGCTATCGAGGATAAGGAGTTATGGCTGGTATACGCTAGAGGATTGACCGGACGTATTACCGGACTTATATTCAGCAGATGGGATGTTGTAGATTCCCTACCACCGAAGGACGAATGGAAGATGGACGTGAGGGGTCTCGACTTCGGATTTACAAACGACCCTTCCGCCCTCGAACATCTTGTGCTGGCGCATGGTGAGTTATGGGTGGACGAGGAGTTTTATGAGGTTAACATGACGAACACGGACATTGCGAGAAGGTGCAGGGAACTGGGTATCAGCCGGAGCAATCTCATTGTTGCTGATTGCGCAGAGCCTAAATCCATCAAGGAGATACACAATGAAGGCTTGTGGATTATCGGGAGCACCAAGGGTCCAGATTCCATCAGGAACGGTATTGACATCTTGAAGCGATACCCGATACATATTACCAGACGTTCAAGGGGTATCATCGGCAACATGCAAGCGTACAAATGGATTGTTGACCGAGACGGAAAGACAACCAACACCCCGATAGACGCATTCAATCACGGAATAGACGCAATACGATACGCAGCCTTGAAGAAGTTATCTGTTGCTCACCGTGGAACGGCTAGAGCGAAAGTTATCAAAGCAAAATGAATTAAATACAGAGCATCATGGATAAGAATACGAAATTCGGCTACTGGGTCAAGGTAGCACCAATTGCAGGCTTCCGGCTAGAAGGTAAGTTTACCCGCCCGGAATTCGTAGGCAAGGTTGAGACGCCAGAGAACTTGGATAATCTGTCTATTGGGCAATTAATAGACCTTTCCTCGCTGTCAGATACCAACGAGAGCCTGTATGTAGTTGTGCAGACAATCCTCGGCTTAAAACGCAAGGAGATAGACAAGGCGAGAGCCCTCGATGTGGTCCGCTTCGTTGGCTGGGTATCTGGCGAAGTTGAGCGCATAAACAAAATCTTTGAGAGCACGAACACCAAGCCAACGGCAAGGGAGAAGAAGGCTGGCATCGAACAGCTCAACTTCGGATTGTTCGGCATGATCGACTGGTACGCAAAGAGAATGGGTATACAAGACCACGATCAGGTTCTGAGCACTCCATGGTTGAGGATATACAAGTGCATTGATATGGATAATAAGCGCAACCAATACGAGCGGAGATATCAGGAAATTATGAATGACGAAATAAATCACAGACAATGAACACAATCGAAACAACAGTCAAGGAGATAGCCAAGGAGCAGTTCGATGGCTTCTCATACGTATTCGATACTTGGGATAAGGCAGACACGCGTCTTGAACGTCTGGAGTTCCCTGCTATCGTCTGCATCATGCCTGTGTCCGGTACAACTACCATCCGCAACGGCAGGGTTACCGACACGGAGAATATTGCACTCGCATTCCTAGACATTGCACCAAGGGGTGCATATGGTGAGGATAACGAGGAAGTCTACACTCGAATGAAGGAGCAGGGTGCACGGTTCATCGCAGCCATCAACGCATCAAGGAAGTTTGAACCTATCGAACAGGCTTACTATGATGTTATCTGCGAGAGAATGAGCAGCATTGTGTCCGGTATCATGTATCAGCTACAGATCAAGCAGACAATCGGCAATTGCGTATGAAGGAGATTGAGTTCGATGCGAAGGCCGCATCTGTAATCATGAGGGAAGAAGCGGAGAGAGCAAGGCAGCTCATCATCGCCCACATCAGAGCAAACGGTCAGAATGCTAGCGGCAAGACCATTGCAAGCCTTAATGTTCAGCAGCCAAGTGAGGAAGAAACGGTTCTCTTCGGTCACAGACCATTCGGAGTACTGGAGACAGGGCGAAGGGCAGGCAAGATACCATACGGCTTCGCTGGCATCATCCGGCAGTGGATGAAGGACAAGGGATTGCAGGGAACGCCTATACCTTACAAGACAGACCTGGCGCACAAGTATACTCCGCAAGAGCGTGGAGACATGAGCATGGCCGGAGCTATCGCCCACATGATAGCCAGCAAGGGCAGCAGCCTGCATCGCAAGGGCGGAAGAAATGACGTCTACTCGAATGTAATACCAGAGACGATGAAGAGACTGGGAGATAGATTAATCTCGCTTATACGTCTTGGAATCGGCACAATTAAACTTAACAATGAAACAGTATGAAACATAAAGAAGTGAATGGAATTTCATTCAGCTATGCAGAGAACATCGGGTTCGCCTTCCTTCCCTGCATCATTAAGGCGAACGGTACTGGCATCGCTGCGCTTGCAGTAACCATCAAGGCCGGATCGGTAAGTAAGACATACAGGGTTGATTCTTTCGGGAATAATGCAATCATGGACTATCGAGAGTATATCCAGGCATTATTCGATGGGAGGACCGAACCTGTTGTTGATTATTCCGCAGACACAGGAGCAAGTAACCATGGGAAGAAAGTAACCATTACCGCAAGCGCATACAATGGAGACGGAGAAGCGGCTGCATCGTTTGATTTCGCTGTCTACTATGTGTGGGGAGCAATCAGACGGAAAGAGACGTGGAACGGCTACAAACGGCTTACATGGTTTACTCATTATCCGTTCTCCTTCGGTCTGTACAATGAGGGAGAAACGGAACTTATTATCGGGCACAATAAAACACCATGGCATCTTCTCGCACTCAGCGAGGATGGCATCATCAACATTGGCGGCAAGGTTCTTCCAACGGAATCAGATGTAGAGTTCTCTATGATATACACCTATGAGGGAGATATCAGGCAGGCAACCTTCGATGAACACTTCGACTTGACCTTCTACCTTCAAGGCGGCAAGCAGAAGGAATTGATGCTAATCGAGTACAATGATGCAAACGAGGGAGAATATCTCAGATGGGTAGACAGACATGGTTTCCTGCGCTACTGGCTATTTGCCAAGGGAGAGGATGCTAGGACGGTGAGCAGCGATTCTGAGTTTATCAGGGATAATCTCTCTGAGTATCCATCAGGAAGGAGACAGAACTACCAGCGTGAGGATGCAATATCTCTCTGCGCTCCTCTGGTCGATGCTGAGACCTTCGACTTTCTTCAAGACGTGACATCAAGCCCAGTGGTCGAAAGATACCTTGGTGGTGATGACTGGGAAGCTGTGACAATTAAGGCTGGAACGTTCACGAAGAGTGTCTCCATCCTTCAAGACTTCACCTGCGAAATGATTCTTAACAACACTAACATACAGAGCTTATGATTGACCAGCAACTATACATCGATGGCGTGTTGATGGATTTATCAGAAGATACGAACATCACGCTTGACATCAAGAGCAATCTCTTCCGGGATATTTCCAAGATGGAGACGAATAACACGTATACCATCGAGCTTCCAAAGACTACGCACAACATGGCTTCCATAGACTGGGCCGCCAAGCCTAAGACCGGGAGCAAGTATCCGTATGTTTTCCACAAGGCGAGATACTTCCGGGATGGTGTTGAGGTAATCAAGGACGGACGAGCGAGTTTGCTGAGTGTCGAGGATAACATCGAGATAGCCATCTATTGGGGATTGTTCCAGGCATTCTCTTCATTACAAGAGAGCGACATGAAATTGAGTGACCTTCAGACAACGAAGTATATCCGCTTCGAAAAGACCAATAAGCCTACGGAATACGACAAGGCATTACAGGATGGTGTGTTCTATGCCGACTACGACCAGAGACAAGTCAGACCATCCTCAGATGATTGGGATGGTTATGATATTACGGAAGGACGAAACGAAGATTTGACATACGAACTCGTAAATGGTAAGATTAAGACTGGAACAGCAGCCGGGGCGCATGTATCTGGTTCTATTGATGAAGATTCCGCATACAAATGTTGCATTGTTCCGTTTGCGGCTGGCGAGACTGCTTCAATCAACAATATTATCAGCAAGGGAGAATATAGAACATACGCCATTCTCGACAAGAATATGAATATTATAAGTCTTGCTGATGATGCAGGGAAGGTTGAAGTAGATACCTATCCGGTGTTGCCAGCTCCGGATCCTGTACTTGGAATGTTCGTTTCTGCCGGTGCGTGCATTGCCAACATCGAAACAAGTGTTGCCATGGAGACAATATCTATCAGAGTTCGGACAGAGAAGACTGGCTCTGTCGAATATGGAGCACTGAACAAGGAGACCGGAGAAACAACACCATGGGGAACGTATGAGATAAGTGCTGCCGGAGAAACTGAGTTCAGTGTGGTAAAGAGTAAGCCTTCCGGCACTCTGATATACATCAAGCCTTCGGTAGATGATATGATAAATATGGCGTTAAGTACGGTTGTGGCGGCTTATTATCTTTCTGGCGGTAAGTTATCCCAGGTGAAGACTGGTGGAGCGTACAGCGTCAAATATACGAGCGAGAGCCATCCTATTGACGTAAATCTTCAAGCACCTTCGACCTCTGCTTATCTTATCATCAATGCGATTGCGGAATACTCAACAGGAACTACGCTGAAGGTCAAGAAAGTGACTGAGAGCGCAAGCAAGGCAAGGCCTTCATTTGGTGGTGGTGGAAGTTTCGGCAATCCGTCTGGTGGTGGAAGTTTCGGCAATCCGTCTGGTGGCGGTACGTTCTTAAGTACTGGTCCGCTCCAGCCAGTTGTGAGTGTTAAGTGGCTGATGCAGCTTATCGCACAGCAGACTGGTGTCAAGTTCAGTTTTGCTGATGATGCAAGAGAGAATATCGAGAGCCTTGCAATACCGCTTGTGACAAGGAAGGCTGACGAAAAGACAATATCCGGTGGCATCAATGGTAATTTTTCCGATACGACAAGTATTGGCATTCTTAATTTCGAACTTTCTGCATCGAGCGATGTGATATCTGAGAAGGCGAATGTAATATGCAATCAGATCACGATAGCAATCGATTGTTCCCTGACCTTCGATGTACAGATGATATGGTCGTGGGATGCTTCGAAGGCTACTCCTAACGGTTACAGAACATTTAACTTCGAGGGAAGTACTGAGCGACAGGCATTCTATACGTATCCACCGAATTACATCGAGATGAAGGTAAGACATCGGAATGATGATGGAAGCTATACTGAAAATACGTATATTGCCGGAAAACAGAAAGCCCAGAAAGGCAATAATTCTGGTTTCGTGACCGACTACGAATCCAATAAGGTAAACGGAAGGTTTATACACCTTTGCGCTGGCCGAGGTACACTTGACCTTGCTGCTGGCGATACCATTACCTTTGAGATGAAGAACGACAAAGGAAGGAATCTGCACGGCTTGCGCTGCTACAATGGCAAGCTGACTGCCAACATCAAGGAAAATGAGGAAGTTCCTATTGGCGGTATGTTTCCAATCGGGAAGAATCTTCCGGAAGTCAAGGTAACTGATTTCGTGAAGTTTCTGTCTCTGATTACTGCAACTTTTCCGAAGCAAGATTTCTCGGATGGTGCAATATCCTTCAACAGTCTTGCACTAGACAAGAGCAGAGCCATCGACTGGTCCGGCAGACTGATTGCGAGGGCAGAACTGAACCATCCAAGGGGAGTTGAATTCAGTATCGAGAGTTATTGTCAGCATAATATCTACAAGTGGAAGGAAGACGAGACCGTCTACGAAAAACATGATGCTGACATGATGATCGCCAACGCAACGTTGGAATATACGCAAGACGTCTGGACTATTCCGTTCGCTGCGAGTGATGGAAACAGGGTTCCTATCTACGGATGGGAAGAATCAACATCATATTTCGGCAACAGCGAAAACAAGACAACATGGACTAGCTTAACCGCAACGCAATATAAGGCATGCAAGGACCGCATCATGCGACTGCAGAAGACGGATGCTGGTAAGGCTTCGCTTATCTTCGACCTAGACCTTCAAAAGGTGTTTGACATGAAAATGGCAAGCTATCGAAAACTGATTGCAGGGGCGAGGGTAATAACAGAACATCTTAGATTATCGGATATTGAGATACTTGAATTCGATGAGACAAGACCTGTATATCTCTCGCAATATGGCGCATACTTCGCAGTTCTTGAAATCAAGACAACAGACAGAGGATATTGTGAGGTTGAAATGATAGAATTAATCAATTAAAATCGTATTGTTATGGCAAACGAAACAGTTACAGAGGAGCAGAGAATCCTCGACATCAAGGTCAAGTACAAGGATGCGATACAGAGCATTGCATCATACAAGAAGAAGATTGACGAGCTCAAAGCCGCAGAAGCGGATTTGAAGGCGCAGAAGAAGGCCGGGGCAATTACGGATAAGGAGTACCAGAAACAGATGGTTGCAACAGATTCCGTCATTACCCAATACAAGGATAATATTCGAGTGCTCCGGAAGGAACTGCAGAACAATCTCAGACAAGAGCAGGAGAACGAAGGCAGCTTGAAATCTCTTCGTGCCCAGCTATCGAATGCTACGAAGGCTTATGATGAGCTATCGAAGGCAGAGAGGGAAGGAGCAAAGGGGCAGGAGATGCAGGAGCATATTCAAGATTTGATAGAGGAGCTGAAAGATGCTGAGGAGGCTACTGGAAGATTTCAGCGCAGTGTCGGCAGCTATTACGATTCCATGATGAAGGCGGCTGACGACCTACAGAATACCGAGTTTTTCGGTTTTGATGCTGTTGATGATACTGGAATCGGAAAGGTTATGGAAATGGGAAAGTCCGTGGAAGACCTAAAGGTAAAGTTTGGTGCGCTGAAAAATACGGCTCTTTCCTTATTGACCAACCCTTATTTCCTCGCCATGGCAGGTGTGGCAGGTGTCGGAATGGCGTTCAAATGGTGGTATGACTACAACAAGGGGTTGATGGAAGCCACACGACTGACGAAGCAGTTCACTGGATTGGCCGGAAACGAAATGAAATCCGTGCGAGACGAGGTTATTGCGGTATCAGACACATTTGGCTTGGATTTCACGGAGACTATGCAGTCTGCTAATACAATGAGCAGAGCTTTCGGCATTTCTGTGTCTGAGAGCTTGAAGATTATGCAAGACGGATTGGTGAGCGGTGCCAACGCAAACGGAGAGTTCCTTGATACGTTGAAGGAATACCCGAGATACTTCAAGGAAGCTGGACTGAATGCCGAAGCACTGGTTGCAATATCAACGCAAGCGACAAAGGAAGGAATCTTCTCTGATAAGGGTGTTGATACCATAAAGGAAGGTAATCTGAGACTTCGCGAAATGACAACCGCCACGGCTGCTGCACTTGACGGAATAGGTATATCATCAAAACAAGTTCAAAAGGACTTGCAGAGCGGAAGTAAGACCACATTCCAGGTTATGCAAGAGGTAGCTAATAAGTTGAAGGAACTTCCTCAATCAAGTTCTGCGGTAGGTAGTGCAATTGCCGACATCTTCGGTGGTCCGGGAGAGGATGCCGGACTGGCATATATCGAGATGCTCGGTGACGTTGAGTTGAACATGGAGAAAGTGAAGGCGAAATCCGGAGATATTGCCAAGGCGCAAGAGGACGAATTGAACGCAACCAAGGAATTGCAGGATGCAATGGCTTCTCTGTTTGATTACACCGGTGGTGGCTTCGAAACCATGAAGGCTCAGTTGTCAACGATTGCAAAGAAATCTCTTACAGCAGTTATCAAGGGAACAATCAAGGCGATTAACTACTTCATCGACTGGTACAATGAGAGCCTTCTTCTTCGAGGGATAATCAATGCTATAGGCACAGGATATCGGCTGATGTGGAATGCAATCAAGCTCGTATGTAATCTCGGAATAGATGCTTTCAAAAGGATGGGTTCTGCTGCGAAAGGTATCATTGATATCCTTGAAGGTATCGTTACCTTCGATCTGTCGAAAGCGCAGAAGGGATTTAGGGAGATATTCGATATTTCCGGAACTATCAGAGAAGCATGGCATGACGTCAAGAACGCTGGTGCCGAGATAGGCAATTCGTTTGTTGACGGATTCAAGAACACCGTCCATGGAAGACTGAATCATCTGCAGCTTGTCGATCAAGGCGATATTGATACATCTGGAGCGTCTACTGGTGGAGGTGAAAATGGAAGGAAGACAACTGGTGTCGGGAAGACTGGAACCGGAAAGACCGGAAAGCATGGAAAGACCGGAACCACGAAGGAAGATAAGAGCGAGGAAGAGAGACAGAAACAGCAGCAGAAGGAGCTACAGGAAGCAATAGCCAAGATTCAGTTCGAGTACAACGAGAAGGTGGTGGATGCGAAGAAGCGTTTCCTAGCTGGCATGTATGAGAACGACCAAGAATATGAAGCGGACTGCGAACAGCTGGAGAAGGAAATGATTGCCCGGTCTCTCGATGCTTACGTAGCTGCCGGGAAGATGGCCGAGGATAGGGCGCAAGAGACGCAAGACAAGTTGCTCGATGTATTGATTAAGGCTAAGCAGACCATGAAGGCGCAAGCGAAGGCAGTTGTCGATGGCATCAATAAAGAGTTCGAAGCCATGGAGAAGAAGCGCAATGAATCCAACATTCTTTCCGGTGGAACTGGAGACGATGAGGATACGAGTGCAAGGCTGGAGCGGTATAAGTCTTTCCTTGAACAGAAAATCTCCATGACAAGCAACAGCGTTGAAGTACAGAAGGAGCTACAGAAGGAGCTACATGATACCGAGATTGAATTGAAGGAAGATAGCAACAAAAAGCAGGAGCAGATATCTTCCAAGCAACTGGAGACGATGGCACAGATGATTTCAACCATGGGAGACGGTCTGTCCGAGTTCTTCAGTGAGCAAGATAAATCTCTCCACTCGTTTTTGAAATCGATGCTTACGTCATTGCTCGATGCAATCAAAATTGCCATTGATGCTTATTACGCTCAGATTCTAGCAAAAGAGATTGCAAGTAAATCGTGGGGCGGTGTTGCCAGTACTGCTGCGCTGATGGCTCTTATCAATGCAGCTTTTGCCGGAGCGAAGGCGGCAATCAAAGGTTTTTCTACTGGTGGCTATGTGCAGGGTGCTGGAACTGAAACAAGTGACAGCATCCCGGCAAGGCTTTCGAATGGAGAGAGTGTAATGACCGCCAAGGCTACTTCGATGTTCAGCCCTATTCTCTCAGCCTTTAATCAATTGGGCGGTGGTGTGCCTATTGTTGTAAGCGGCAACCAGAGCAATATCGGAATTGATATGCTGGCTGCTGCCGTTGCCAAGGGGTATTCGATGGCTCCGCGTCCTGTTGTCAGCGTTGAGGATATCAACAAGACGCAGAGAAGGGTCAAGACAATTGAATCTCTTGCTACAATATAGTGTTATTTATATCAGATTTGCGCTCTGTGCGGTTTTATTTGTCAAGTGGTGTAATTATATACCAAGTCATAAAATAGCCGCTCAGAACGTGAATTTTCGCTCAATTCACAAAAATTAAGTGTCTGAAATGAAAACATATCGAAAATAATCGTATCTTTGCAGCAGTTTAAACTAAAAATATCTATAATTAAATGGCACAACTAAGAATATACAACGATATTGACTGCCAGGACAATAAATTCTGGTATCAATGGTTCGGTGGCGATTGTGTCTGCTTTCAAGACATCGACACGTTTGCGAAATCCATCCCGGAGAATGATGATACAATTGACATGCGTATCTTCTGCAATGGTGGTTCGGTAGTTGAAGGATGGGCAATCTACGACCGATTGAGACAGAGCGGAAAGAAAATCTCCTGCATCATCGAGGGCAAGGCTGCATCCATGGCAACAATCATCATGCTCGCAGCACCGAAGGAGAGCCGCAAGGCGTATGAGAACGCATCATTGCTCCTGCACAATCCTTGGATACCTTGCTGGGCACTTGAAGAACAAGTCACGGCAAAGGATTTGGAGAATCACGCAGAGGAGATGCGTATGTGGCAGAATAAGATGGTAGATGCTTACGTGGAGCGATGCGGATGCGACCGGGAAGAGGTACAAGCATTGATGGATAAAGATATATTCATCGATACGAAAGAAGCAATCCGTCTCGGTTTAATCTCTTCTACAGTTCCGGCTATCAGTGCAAGAGCAGGAAAGTCAGTTTCAGGTTTTATTAATAATTCATCAAAAAAACAAAATCCAATGGCAAAAGAACAGAAAAAAGAAATCAAGGCTTCTTTACTCGACAAGATTCTTGCTCATTTCGGTGTCAAGTCTCTTGACGAGGTTGAACAGAAGGTGGACGAGCCACAGTCTGAGAAGAAGGATGATGTTGTCGCAATGGAACTCAACACATCTGACGGTCAAGTTCTGACCGTAGAGCGTGAAGAGGGAGACCCGCAAGTCGGTGACAAGGCGAGCCCGGACGGTACATTTGAGATGCCGGACGGTAAGACTATTGTTGTCGAGAACGGTGTTATCACGGACATCAAGTCTGCCGATGACAACGAAGACAACGAAGGTGGTGAAGGCGAAGGCGGTGACGATACCGTTGCCAAGTTGAAGAACCAAGTTTCCGCTCTACAGACTGAGCTAGAAGGAGTGAAGGCAGAATTGAGCAAGGCGCAGTCTATGGCTAAGACCAAGGACGATATGCGCATCCTCAATGCCGTGAAGATGGCAGGCGGTGAGAAAGTTCTTGCTAAGTTCGCAAGCAGCTATGTTCCGCAGCAGCGTCAGCCATCCGGCAAGCAGGCTGGAGAGCAGGCTTCCATGAAGGAAGACAAGAAAGATGCCGTTATCGCTAAGCTGAAAAAGCTCAACGGCAAGAAGTAGTTTTTAAATCATTAATTGTTTTTAATATTTATGAGTGGATTTACTAAAAAGCAGGTCGAGAATCTGGTTCTCCAACCTGCAAACCTTGCGAGTATCAAGGATGCGATTCAGGAGACATTCTACAAGGATGAAGACTTCTCTCGCTTCGTGAACATTCAGAAGGTCAAGGAGAAAGACCCAATCGCTCTTCTCGGTGAGATGGAGATGGTAGGTAAGAAGGGCGGTGGTTGCGACCCTGTCTATGAAGAGAAGGGTATCGCCAACTCTCAGAACCGCTGGGAGCTAGGCAATTGGGAGATTCCTCTTAAGGTATGCTATGAAGCCTTGAAAGGAACAATTGCTGAGTATTCATTGAAGACTGGAACCGATATTGGAGACCTTGAAGATACCGACTTCCTTGCTATCTATGCGAATGCACTCAAGCGTGCAATCATTCAGATGATTTGGCGTTTCGGATGGTTCGGTGACACAGAAGCGAAACTGGTTACAGATGGCGGTAAACTGACTGCTGGCTCTAACGTAGACGCATTCAACGTCTGTGACGGTCTCTTTAAGCGTATCTTCGCTGCAACAGCAAAAAAGAACCATACTGAGATTGCCGCAAACAAGGAAGAATCAACAGCAGCTCAGATTGCAGCTATCCGTACCAAGGGTGCAGCTACAACTCTGGTCGATACCATGCTGATGGACGTTGACAGCCGTATCATTGATGACCCAGGATCAGTTCTCCTCATGACCAGAGGTCTTGCTGATGCTCTAGCTTATGACATCAAGAAGACCTACAGCGATATTCTTCCATTCGAGAAGGTGTTCGATGGTTTCGATGTGGCGAACTACAACGGTGTTACCATCGCGCGTGTCGGCATCTGGGACCGCATGATTAAAGCATACGAGAAGGGAACGACAGCAATCAACCTTCCTTATCGCGCTGTTTTCTGCAACCCTAAACACCTTATGGTCGGAACAGATGCAGACAATCTCATCAGTGACCTCGACATCTGGTTCGACAAGAAGGAGCGCAGAAACTATATGTACGCTACCGGAAAGATTGGTACTGCATTGCTCGAATCAGACATGATTCACGCAGCATATTAATCGCTCCAACATCTTCAATTTATCAATTAGTATTAAGTCTGTTATCCTCGCCATCCGAAAAGGTGGCGGGGATATAAACTAACAACAAAAAGCAAAAATTATGACTGGAACATGTGAAAAACTTATCTCGCAGGATATCAGTATTGCCTGTGACGATATGGTCGTAAAAGGCTTGGAGAGTGATGGCATCATCATCAATCGTGAGGATATCGACTTCTCTAAGTGCGTGATTTTCGACAACGTAATCAAGACGCTTGTTCTTAAGACTGGTAAGAAGGGTTACCAGATCAAGCAGGATGGTAGCAAGCCTTTCTCCGGAACCAAGACTGAATTAAACGTTGGCACATACCGCAACAGTTGGAACAACACCGTGCCTGTAGTTGTGCTCGCCAATACTCCCGAGGTTGCTGCAAATATCATCGATGGTCTTGCTAGCGGCAAGTTCGTTGTTATCCTTCGTAACCTTTCGAAGGGTACTGACGGCAAGGCAGAGTACCAGGTGTTCGGCTGGGCACAGGCATTGAAGGCAAGTGCAGGCGAGAACGATAAGTATTCTGATGATACCGAGGGCGGCTGGCTCATTACCCTTGAAGAGACTGGTGCTCCAAGAGCAGCATATTTCTTCTTCGATACTGATGCAGCAACCACGGAAGCCAAGTTCAAGAGCCTTCTGACCGAAGCCGTAGCAGCGTAGCCTATGACATACAAGGAAGCAGTCGCTATTGTGGAAGACCTGCGAAGCAGGTTTGATTCTCCTTTCGGAGCTTCCGACAAGGCTACAATCGAGAAACTCTACATCATGGTAGCTCGCAAGCAGTTCGTACCAACGACATGCCAGCAATGCTACCATGATGCACTAATTGAGATTTATTTAACTCTTAAAAAATTAAAAGCTATGCCAGAACAGTGTAATTATAGAATGAAGGCCGGATTCATCATTTCGTGCCCAGACTTCCATGGCGGCAAAATCTTTACCAATGAAAACCTTACTGACGAGGTCGCTGCAGAATATCTTGAGAAGTTTCCAGATATGCAGGACTACTTCCAGAAGGTACCGGAGGAGAAGGCCGAAAAGACTGCTGAAAAGAAGGTCGAGAAGCCAGCCGAGAAGAAGAAAAAAAACGTAAATGATAAGAAGACTGCTGAAAAGAAGGTCGAGAAGCCAGCCGAGAAGAAGGATGAGGGCAGCAATGATGCTTCATCCTATAATAACGAGTAAACTATTAAGCGATGAACGTTAAGACAGTTAAGAAGCCAGCGAGACGCGTAGACACTGGCTATGTGTCTCGCTTCAAGATGCAAGCCTACGGATATAATAATCTATATCCGCAGAATATTGCGCAGATTACAGAAGCAAGCGGTACTGCTATGCTATGTATTGACCGATACGCTCGCTTCATTGAAGGATACGGATTCGGCAATGATGCCGTTGCTGAATACATTCTAAACAATGAAGGAGATACGACAGACGATATCCTTAAGAATGTTGCTGCCGACCTAGCAAAGTTCGGTGGTTTCGCCCTTCACGTCAATTATAACGTTCTATGCCAAGTTTCGGACGTGCATCATGTACCATTCGAGAACTGCCGCCTTGAAGAGACGGACGATAAAGGATGCGTGGCGCATATTCTCATTCATCAGGATTGGACGCAGAGCAAGACGAGGAACGGAAAGAAGTTAAGGGTGTCAGAGGAGACCATCGAGCGGTTTAACACATTCAATCCAGACCCGAATATCGTGAGCCAACAGATAGATAATGCTGGCGGCATTGATACGTACAAAGGTCAGATCATGTGGTGCAGCTTGGATGGTAAGTTCGTATACCCGAAGGCTCGGTATGATTCCGCAATCACGGAAATCTCAACGGATGAAGGTCTGGGTAACGTCAAGGCAAGGAACGTCCGCAACAACTTCCTCGTTTCCTGCATGCTCATCAGTAAGAGGGGCGAGCCAAAGGTAGACCCGGAGACTGGCGATGAGATTGATAGCGGTCAGATGATAACTGAGGAAGACCTTCAGCAATTCCAGGGCGATGAGAACTCATTGAAGATTCTCTCCATCGAACTTGAAAACGATGAGGATGAACCGAAAGTCGTTGCCTTCCCTACTAAGAACTTCGACAAGGAGTTCAGCGTGACGGATGCAAGCGTCATTGAACGCATTTACGCCCAATTCCATCAAGAATTATTCTACGCTATCCGCATCGGAAAACTTGGATTTAGCGGTCAAGTAATGCAGGATGCTTATGAATATTATGCCGGAGAGGTGACCGTTGAGCAGAGATTCATTGAGAGAGCCTTCAAGAAGGTGTTCTCTGCTTACGCAGACCATTTCATGCAAACGGTAGACTTGACCTTGCAACCGTTAAAATATATAAGCAGCGAGGTCGCTGGAAACAATACAATCGATTAAGACCATGACAGAAGAAAGGACACCATTATTGACGGTTGAGCAGTTCAAGCAGCTAGCTCGACCTACTGGCAACCATATTGACGATGAAGATGTCAAGGTATTCATACGTGAATGCGAAGATACCTTCATTATCCCTGCTATCGGTTATGAGAGGTTCAAGGCTTCCATCGGTCAAGGTGATTTCGGGGATTCCGTTCTTTCGGGGTTCAACGCAGATACCTTCATTGACGGTGGCGAATACTCTGTTGATGGCAAGGATTCGAGCGGCAAGGATATCAAGGTCTTGAAGTATACGAGCGGAATACGTAAATCGCTTGCATATTTCGTGTATGCGAAGATATTACGCTCGGATGGTACAATTGTCAGTCGTAGCGGTGCAATGCGTCACAGAGACGATTATTCAGACCATGTGGACGATTCATCGCTTAAGCAGTACAATGACATCATGGGGATGGCAGAGAGTTACTTATCGGACGCCCTTCTGTATCTTAAGGCGACAACGAAGGCTGGTGAGGTCAAGCCGCATCGAAGTACAAGGGTAAGGATTCATGCAATCGGAGATTAATTAGCTTATGGTTGAAATATCAGACATTTTAACTCGCTCGAAACGAGTGAGAGACGAGACACAGGTCGGTGGGAATACAGCCAGCAGGGTTGGTGGTATTCTTGTCGACTTGTGTCAGTTAGTGAAGACTGGCGGTGTCGAGGTTCCATCCAGAGATATAAGGTTCCGTGGCGAGTGGTCCGAGAAAGTTGCGAATAGCAGCAATCCTTATGTATGCGATGAGACGACAATCGATAGCGTATATTATTTGGGCTGCAAGTTCTACTGCAAGAAGGACATAACTAAGTTGCCTCCAACGTATCCGTTCACGGATTGGGGATTCCTCGAAGGCAATCCGTATTTCTATCTCCAAATGACTTCCTCGAAGTACTGGAACTTCCGTATGAGCCAATTATTGAAGACAGACAAGGATGGAAACTTCCTTCCGTTCACTACTCTTGAAGTGACCGGGTTGCTATATAATCAAGACGTGACCGGATTCATGTACAATGTTGTATGGACGAGAGATACCGGGCGTCCGGATCAAGATTACGTCTGGAACAATTCGCACAAGAATATTGGAACTTCTATTCCTCTGACCTATGATGATATCGGTGGCAAGGATTACAAGGTCAGAACTACGACATTCAAGTGTACTGCACAGATTGATGCAGGCAAAACGATATTCACGGAAGAACAGGAAATCAAAATATAAACAGTATGAAAGAATTAGGAAAAAGCAATCCGAAAGAGTTATCGATAGAAGCTACTGCGTATTCTCAGAGCATCTCTATTGAGACAATTGGAGCAATTATAAACAGGCAGACGTATGACGCTACCAGCAACACCTATGAGCCGGACTTCTCGCAGCGTCCATGCCAGCTCTTCCCGAAATGTTTCCTCATTGGCCCGGACAATCCTGCGCAGACAGAAGTCTTCAATAAGCAATTCGAATCCTTCAAGTGGTTCGAGGTGACATCTGAGGGAGAAACGCTTATCTATCCGAGTGCAGAAGCAGGTGGTATCAAGGCTGGCTATGATGTGGAGAAAGAAGGTAAGTATAAAGGTATGCTCTACGTCAAGTCGAATGGCAAAATAGGAAGCCAGAGAACGGTCAAGTTTATTGCATCATGGACAGACCCATTAAGTGGCTATGTATACAGATTCCAAGCCAGTAAGCCGATTGCGGTTGACGATATCACGAAAGCAAGACCAGTCTTGGCTCTTGACGCACCTGCCGCCATTCGGTGGAACCCGATGCGAATGCCTGCCGGGCAGACCATCAACGCAAAGGTATTTGTCGGCAACAACGACATGACAGATAGCAACAAGGTCAAGTTGTGGTGGCTGCGTGTTCTCGGTGACGGAACAAAGGAACTGATAACTACAGCAGACGAGACTACGAGCTGGGAGATTGATGCTATCACGACATCTAAGAGTGGGCAGATTACAGGGATATCAATCAATCGTGAAATGATTGGGGATTCCATCTCCTACGAGGTGCATGCGGTACACAACGCAGAAGGGGTATTCCCGAAGTCTTATTCTAATACTGACGCAATCTGGACTACTACCATTGCAAGGTTTATTCCTAGCCTTGATGTTACTTATTCCGGCTCTACAACTTCAATCGCAAATGGTGTATTGTCGGTTCTCTGTACCGCATACGTGTCTGATGGTGCCGGAACACTTGATGCGTCAGTCTGGAATCAATACGCAAGAGCTCGTTGGGCATTCGTCAATTACTCCATCGATAGAGACGGAAACAGAACTGAATCCGAGAGGTTCATCGGCTACGGAACTGAAATGCTGATTCCTGTTGAGCAAGCACAGTTCCTTCGGGTGGCGATAGAAGACAGAGGAAGTAATGTTGCTATTGTTGACGAGGATGGTAATTACCTTACAGACGATGATGGCAAGAGATTGATAGAACGTGAACTTGTAAATTAATAAACTTATGGGATATTACATCAAAGTGACTGAACAGGTGGCTTCTCGCATCCTATCAAATGGAGTGAGGCCAACGAAGACTGCTGACGGAAACTGCATCGTGTGGCAGTCTGAATTGAATGGAGTTGAGGGTGTCAATCTCTCCGAGAGAGCGGCAACTGTTGGAGGTGTTCTTCTTACCGCAGAACAGGCAAAACTGGAGATTTCCGGAGTAGAGCATCCTTCCGAGTGCTATACGCCAGCCGCCTATGGTGGTGAGGATAAGGCAAGCGATACCGGACAGGAGACTGCTGAGTATACACAGACGGTGAAGGATCCGGTAGTTATCGGTACATCATTCAACAAAGAAGAAGTCAAACAAAGTAAAAAATAGAAGCAATGACTAAAGGAACAGTAACCGGTCAAGTGACTGTGATATCGGACGGTACGACCTTCTTTCCGATATTGCAATGTACGGTAGGAGATTTATATCAGACGTATCAAGGCGATGCCAGCAATCCGACAAGTGTATCTCCTAGTTATGAGGTCTCAGAAGATAAGCCATTGATTGTTTTCCAGGCATTCTCTGCGCAGGAAGCGACTGGTTCGGCATATAATCTCGCCAACGCAACTGCGCAGTGGTACGTTGATAATACTCTTATTTCCTTCAATGGGAATGGTGTATCTACAACCACCTTCAATGGAGTGAGCGGACATTTCACGAAGTCTACGACTGACAGAAATCCATCTCTTAAGGTCAACAAAAACATTGTTAACATCAATGCCGGAAACTCATTTACAATAAAGTGTGTTACAACGATATCTGTTGACAATACGTCTATCGACTTGACTGCCGCCATCCACGCAACGGTTATCTACGGCACTAAGAACACAAAGAAGGTTACGATTGTAGCGACAAGCACGAAAAATCTCTTCACTATTTCAGAGAAGGGTGGTTCGTGTACGGTTGCTGCAATGGTGATTTCCGGGGATGCTGTATCTACATATACATATACATATAAGTGGTATACAAACGCAGACGATGGCGGCTGGACGCTCAAAAAGAGCGGAACAGAGAAACAGTTTACCATCAATGAGACAGACGTGAATTCGTCCATCCTTATCAAACTGGAAGTATACGTGGGCAGCGAATTGTATGGCATGGATACACAGAGTATCAATGATGTATCAGACCCATATATCCTGTTCCCGAACTGCTGCAAGGAAAGGACGAATGAACTGCGTGCAGAAGCGGTGAGACGCAAGGAGACTGGCAATCTGGTCTACAAGCCGAAATTGTACAGACGTGGAAGCTCAACACCGGAAGCCGGATATAAGTTCAACATGTACTGGTATGATTACGCTGGTATCAAGGTACTCTCATATGAGAACGCTGCCGAATTCACGGTTCCTATCAAGACCATCACGGATCACAACGGCTTAATCTACGTGCTACAGACAACAACATAATATCGTGCTCTTATGGAAGGAAATAACGTATTAGCTTCGATAACGGGTAATGTTCCTGTAATCGAAGAAGGAGAGAAGGGAGCGAAGGGTGCGACAGAACGCCCTCGCTCTTGGGATGAAATACCGGATGGCTCTGCAATCGAATCCGGAACAGGCAACGAGCAATGGATTGATATTGTTCTGTATGAGGATGACTGGTATCAGTGCATCAGATCATTCACGAAGGGCAATGGTGTCTTACCTACGAACACGATATACTTCAAGGTTATCAATGACTATAAGCGGCTTGCAACTGGGTTATTTCTCGCAAGAAAGGCATATATCCATAACCTTGGTGTTGACAACGTTCTCATTACAGACCAGGGCGAAGGCAAAGGCAATGTTATGCTTAAGGCAGATAAATACGGAATCGTGTGTAAGAACGGAACTTTCGAAGATGTAACCGTAAAAGGAAACGTCAACTCTGTCTCTGGTTATGTTGGTAACTTCACCATTGAGAATGGGTCTATTAAGTATACGTCAGCAGAAAAAACATGTGAACTCTGTAAGGACTACGTGCAGTATGTTGATGTGACCAATAATCAATCACTATATTTCGGATATGGAGATTCTTGCGTTAAAGCTGAGCTTAGAGGAAAAGATAGTGATAACAATGATATGACTTGTAAGATGGTTGTTGCCCAGGATGAACGAAAACGAAAGCAGATAGGACTGGTTTCGGAAATGTGTGGATTTACGTCTAAATTAGCACCTAACGAGCTGTATATTGGTGATTATTTCAATCGAGCAGTTATGGTGGAGGTATACAGAGGTAATCCCACATCGATACGGGATTATTCTTATCCCGAGGCTGGGATTGGATGTTATATAGACATCGAGGATATTTCGATGAGGCTAGTCTTGAAAGGACTCCACTCCGGTCCGCCAACTGTCGTAGCTCGGTATCCTGGAGAAATCTATGAAGAAAATGGTTTTTTGAAAATGTATAAAGGTGAATAATAATGGCAATACAAACAAAGAAAATGAGTGAATGGCTATCTCAGAACGGAGAAGCAGTCACTAACGCAAGCAAGGCAAGCATGCAGGCTTATCTCGAACGAAACCTGCGACCTTTGCAGGATGGTGTCTACGTAGGTAAAATTCAGAATGACGGATGGGGTAATCAGACCGGAGGTGAAACTGCCAATATCGGCTCATACATGCGTATCGAACCATGGCAGACAACTGGTATCGGTATCTCGTCTGGCGATGCTGATGCGATAGTTATTCAGCACGGTGGCTACAGACTTGGCATTGCTCTGACCGAACCATCGAATGCGATGAAATGGGGAAGTGTGCAGAATAGTAATTCTGTCGGGTATAAGACATCGAGAGACTTGAACACCTTCGATGGCTCAACACGTACTGCCGGAATCATGGCGAGCAGCTACTACAAGAACGATGACCCTGCAACGTATGGTGTCGCTTACTGCTGGAACTACATGACGAATCGTACTGAGGGCAGTAAGATTTGTCAGATAGGAAAGCACAACTGGTGGCTCCCGACCACGGGAGACCTTGCGCTTATCCATCAGCACTTCGAGACTATCAATCTCGCCCTGCAGCGCATTAAGAATGCCGGGAAACAGCCTGTATCACTCTTGCAGCGGACGTATTACTGGTCGTGTGTTGAGTATTCCGGCAACTACGCGTGGGGTCTGCTTTTCTCCTATGGCCGTCGGCTCAACGGTGGTAAGATTGGGTACAACTATCGGGTGCGTCCGGTCACGGCATTTTAAACTCTTTATCTCTTTTTCTCTTTAACTCTTTCCGTTCGCAGAACGGCAAGCAAGGTTGAAGGGAAGAAGAGATGCGAACATATTCAATAATAAGTAGAACAAAAAATAGTGCAATAAAAAATGGCTATCGCAAGCAGTCTTCCAATATACCAGCAGACTTATGAACTGGTCAGCAATCTCGTAACATGGACGGAGAATTTTCCAAGGAAGTACAAATACACCTTGGGAGAGAAACTCATCAATGTTGCTCTGGAGTTATTCGAGTACATTCAGCTCGCAAACATGAGCATCGAGAACAGATCACGACATCTGACCGGATTCACAATTAAGTTGGAATTATTGAAGACCATGCTGCGTCTCTGCTTCGATAGGAAGTTATTCTCATTGAAGCAGCAGGCAGACATTTGCAGACTTACGACCATCATTGGCAGACAGGCTACAGGCTGGGGAAGGTCGGGCAGGGTTTAGTACTGGTCCGGCTCAAAAAGTGAGAGCATGATGCGGCTATGGCTCATCGTGGATACGATTCTCTTAATTAATGGTCTCGTCACTGTCAAGCTACATTGTCAGTTGTACTGCATTGTAGAGCAGTTAAGATGTTTGTAGAGCGAGAAAATAGCGGACGAATTACTGGTCGTGTGTTGAGAATTCCGGCAACAACGCGTGGAATCTGAATTTCGACAATGGCAATCGGAACAACAATGGTAAGGTTGACAACAGCAATCGGGTGCGTCCGGTCACGGCACTAGTTAAGGAAAAGTGGAGAACAAACTGGAAATGGTAAAGGTAGAGGATATTTTGGTAGCGCATTATGATTGTTATAAGGGGAAGGCATCTTCTCCGGATGCAATCAGATTCGTTGTTAATCTGTTCGAGAACGTCACTGACTTGACAGATAGCATAAACAACAGGAACTACCAGCCTTTGCCATCCATTACATTCGTTGTCTCCAAGCCTGTCTACCGTGAGGTCTTTGCTGCGAATTATCGCGATAGGGTTATCCATCATTTTATTGCGCTGAGACTTGAACCTTTATTCGAGGGTGTGTTCAATGACAGAACATTCAATTGCCGTGTCGGCAAGGGGCAGTTGGCTGGCGTCAAGCAATTGGCGGCAGATATCAAGGAAGTGAGCGAGAACTATACGAGGTCTTGCTGGTGTCTCCGGGGCGATATGAAGGGGTTCTTCATGAGCATTGCAAGGAAGGAACTTGCAGACAAGGTTGATGCGTTCATCGTTGAGAACTACAAGGGAGACGATATCGAAGACCTGCGCTATCTTTCTCGCATCACGATCATGAACGACCCAACGAAGAACTGCATCAAACGTTCATCGGAAGAGGAAATGGCGAAAGTTCCTGTTGGCAAGACGTTGCGGACAAGTAAGAAGGGGTGCAGATTGCCGATTGGCAACTTGACAAGTCAGCATGATGCGAACTTCGACTTGAACGACTTCGATTGGATGTTCGATATCTTCCTGCATATCTATTGGCATGGAAGGTATGTTGATGATTTCTACATGATTCACGCAAAGAAGGAAGTGTTGATTACATCAATACCGAAAGTCAGAGAATATCTTGCAAGAATAGGTGTAACGCTCCATCCTCGGAAAATCGAGTTACAGGAGTGCAGCCGGGGTGTCAAGTTTACCGGAATGGTTGTCAAGAATGGAAGAATCTATGCAAGCAACAGGACGGTTGCCAATTTTGAGAACCTTATCCACCACATGAACACCCTGCCAGAAGATTACTCAATAGAGCAACTGGAACATTACGTCAGTTCGATTAACAGCTATCTAGGCTACATGAAGCATTGCGACAGCTACGACATCAGGAAGCGCATCATTCTTAAGATTGATTTGCGGTTCTACAGGCATCTGTATGTTCAAGGGCATTATGAGTGTGTTCGCATAAAGAATAAATACAAGAGACGAAATATCGTAATAAGGAAACTCGAAAACAAGAAGAATGCAATCATTCTCCTAGATAATTATTATAATGATACGAATACCAACGGAAGAAGAAATCGGCAAGATGCTGGATGATGGTTTCGTTGTCATAATAGACGAAAAATCAATAACCAAAGAAAATAGACATGAACGAAGTAATACATGAATTCCAGGTGCAGCATCTATATTTATGCGCCTTCGTGATTTTTATCTGCTTCGCTACGATACTGGTTGCAATGACGATTGATTTAGTTGCAGGCATCCAGAAGGCGAAGGAACTGCATGTTGCAAGAACTTCAACCGGGTTGAAGAAAACGTGCGACAAGGCGAAGAAGTATTTTCCTACATTTCTCATCGCTGCGCTTATGGACGTAGCTACGTGCATCATCTCTCCATTCCCGATATTCTCAATTGCGTGGGCGGTATATCTGCTTTCATGCGAGTTTAAAAGTATCAGAGAAAAAGCATACGAGAAGGCTGAGATACGCAAGCAGGACCGCACGATGCAAGTAATACTGGAGAATAAGGACGAGATTGCGAAGGCGGTTGTCGAGATTATGAAGGAAGAAAGGAAGAAAGGAGAAAAAGATGGTTAAGGTTACAAGGGAGCAGTTACTGGCAATCATGCCAAACGCCAAGAAGAGGGTTGATAGTTATCTCTCCATCATAAACGGATGGGCAGAGGAATTCGGTATCAACACGAAACTTCGCATGGCTCATTATCTGGCGCAAATAGCGCACGAATCCGGTGAGCTCAGATATACCAAAGAGCTTGCAAGCGGAAAAGTATACGATGGGAGAAAAAGCCTTGGCAATACTCAGCCCGGGGATGGTGTAAGATTCAAGGGCAGGGGATTGATACAGATTACCGGGCGAGCGAATTACTCTGCTTATGCAAATTATTGCGGCTTCGATGTGGTGAGGTGCCCGGAACTACTGGAGCGTCCTCTGGGTGCAACGAAATCCTCGATGTGGGTATTCCAGAAGTTCGGCTGCAATGAGCTCGCAGATGCTGACAACTTGAAGGCTATTCGCAAGCGCATCAATGGCGGATTCAATGGTCTTGCTCAATGCGAGGTATACTTGGAGAGAGCGAAAAAAGTCTTGAAGGTATGAAAGTGTATTCAATATGAACATTTAAACTCGAAAATATGAGAAATTCAAGAAACCCCGGATTTTTGCGCTCTGTTGCGTTGTTTTTCATTTGGTGTATAATTGTTCCAGTTTTGTTTTTTGGCTGTTCTAGCGGCAAAACTGTGGAAAATAAAACAATATTACGAGATAGAGTGCATCTGAGCAAGAAACAAGATGCAGATAATAAGTATCTGAGTAAATGGAACAGAATCTTCGCACACGATAGCATCTACAGGAAAGATTCTGTTGTCGTGAAGATCAAGGGCGATACGGTATACAAGGACAGATGGCATCTGCTGACGAAAACTAACAAGGTTTGCATCTACAAGACTGATACGATATTCAGTGATACCCACAGGCTTGTAACAGATTCCATTGCCAGCACAAAATACATTACGAAGTGGAAGACAAAGGAAGTCGAGAAACGAATGAGCCTGTTAACTCGGTTAAGGCTGATAATCGGAGATTGCTTCCTCCTGTTCATTGGTCTCACGCTAATTCAAGCAATCCTCGTGAGGTGGAAAAAGAAGGATAAAAAATAAATACGTGTTCTAATATCTTTTTATACTTTTACCTATTATATTGCGCAAGCGTGCGCAAAGGTAGGTTTTGTTTGTTCTAGAGAGCAGGTAGCAGGGATGCGGCCTGCTTTTTTTGTTTGAAAACAGACTTAAAAATACAAACAAAATGAAAATACAAGGGTGTTTGAAAAGAAAACACAAAATAAAAGTTAAATTATCGGGAAAATCATTCGGGGTATCGAAAAATATTAGTATCCTTGCAACGTGTTTGAGATACAGACACTTAATCATTCGGCAATTAAAAAATATAGAATTATGAAAAAGTCAACAGTTAAGGCAAACGTTTTAGAGTTCACTACTAAGTTCATCAACTCTAACTTCCGTATCAAGGTCTTCGGACACGATGAGGACGGTAAGAAGATAAACACTCTCGTTGGTGTAAGCGGTATCTTGAAGCTCATCGGTGCAGAACTCTTAAACAAGTTCGTTAAGAGAGCATTGAAGGCTGGTACAGATGCTTGCAGATGCGCTCTCCGCAGGGGTCTGGTTGTAACATTGTATGCTAAGTAATTATAGGAGATTAAAACCATGGCAAGAGCAAAATATTACATCAAGAAACAGGTTGAAGGCGAGAAAATCGAGGATTTGGCAAACTTTACACGCAAGGACATGGCAGAGCGATTCTTGAACGGCTTGTTTAAGGAACATAAAAAAGCCTATAATTTTTATCCACACTGGGTACGTCAAGGTTATTTCAAGTCTGAATTTGCATGCTTTGGAGTAAACAGTACAACAGAGTATTGGATAGAAAAGTATTAATCAGCAGGGCGCAAGCCCTGCACAATTTATCAAGATATGAAACAATACATTTTGAATGGAAGAAACAGCCTTGGACAAGTTGATAGTCACATCGAAGACTACAGAACTAAGGAGATAATGAAGGAAAGGTTTTCTCGAATTAAGGAAACCTTCAGAAACAACCCATTTGTAGAAATGATGAAAGAAGGAGACCGACATTTCAAGATTAAAATGGGTGGAGTGACATACAAGTATTACATCACGGAACGAGAAATATAAGAATAAATAAGCAATGGATAAGATACATGTAGAATTAACCGAGAAGGAATATGACGCATTGAGCGTCCTTCTCGATGCGTATAAACGTCACAGAACATTCGATGAGGGTTTGGCGAATATTTCAGAAATGAAGTTCCTTCCTCATACAGACAGAGCAGTATTGAACATTAAAAAACAATTTGATATGGACAGCATCATAGAGAAGAACAACAGAGTAAAGTCTCTAGCGTTGACCGGAAAGCAACTGGCAACGCTTCGCAATCTCCTGACAAGTGTTACGGATTTCACAACTGAAATTGGAAACGGATATCATCAGATGAAGCAGGAGGATACGATCATCCATCCTAAGAGTTTTGAACAGTACAAGGAATTGAAGAGCATCGTCTGGAAGGCTCAGTTCTAAAATCATTAGCCCTCGACACCACGGTTAAGTCAATTATATGATTACTATTACCAATATTAAGTTTAACAAGGTTGTTGCAAAGAACAATTTTAAATGGGAGAACACCGGATATCTTAAGGACGTTCTCGAAGAGGACAGTGAGGAAGAAGGTCTCAAAGGAATTGTTGAATCTGAAAAGGAAGCGAAAGAGTTCTTCTTTGATAAAGGTCACGATGCCGTAAAGAAGAGTGTTGCCGGGGAAGCGATAGCATTTCTTGATGATGGCTCAGCCGTATCAGTAAGATTGATACAGATTGAGTGCTTCGGTCTCCTTCAATTCAGATACGTAATCAAGGTTAGAAACATATAAATCGAGAGTATATGAAAAATAAAATCAAAAGTATAATTATAGGAAAATCAACATCAATACCAGCACAAGCGGTGGTTGAAGTTAAGACAGAGTTCGGTGAGCATTGTCTTTGGGAAATCAAGGGGTTAAAAGAAGGAGTTGTTCTAGAGGGAAGATTCAATCCGCTCAACAAGGCCTTCGATTTTTCCTTCAACGGTCAAGATGCCATGTTATGGATTGGACAGAACGGAAGGCTTGTCAGTCTTGGAGAAGGACAGGAGCATAAATACATGATGCTTGGCCGACTTTTCTCTGACTGCAAATACTTCCTTCGCAACCCATACGAGAGACACCTCTATTTCCCGAGCATCGCCCGGCACATGAAAGAAATGCGTCAATACTGGCTGGAGTTGAATATCAAGCCGGAGTGGTTATCGTACAAGCAGATTGGAAGGCTCGAACATAAAATGAACCGTATGAAAACGAAGTTAGATAGGCAATTTAAAAAAGACAGAGAAAATGAGCAAAAGCATTAAGCGCACCAAAAAGAAAGAAGGGAAGACGGTCACTCTGGTTGGTGTACAGATAGACAACGACCTTCTTCCGTATCTCAAAGAGCAATCGAACAGATCACGATTTATAAATAATTTGCTTCGAGAGCATTTTTTAAGGTAAATAATTTTGTGGTTCTGAATAAAAATCGTACCTTTGCATCGCTGAATGGTTAAGGGTTTACGGTTTGCCCTTTTCGACCGGGTAGCACTGATTCTTTTTGCTACCCGGTTTTTATTTTGTCTATTTTTAGCCGCTCATACGTGTTTTTATTTCATACATATAAACTTGTACCAATACGCAATTTAAACCGCTCAGACGCGAAATGTGCGAAAAATAACACTATTCTTTGCCATACAGGACGTAATCAATAACCTTGCGGTTGGCTTCATCTACTCTCGATAGGTCCGCATTGATGTAGGTGCCAGTTACCCGAACACCGAAGGAGTGACCGAGGGCAAGGGATATCGTATCTTTCGGTATTCCTAACTTGAAGGCGAGAGTTGCCCATGTGTGCCGGGCGTAGTAAGTTGTCAGCCCTGCCCGAATCTTCTTTAGGAATATATTAGTAACCATCCCAAACGAGCTGGCGTTGGCGTAGTGCTCGCAGAAAGAAAACAATCTATCCTTGCCGGGGTACTTATTTATAATTTCTGTTACTTCCGGCTGGATAAGAATAGAATATTGTTTGCCTGTTTTCAGTCTCTTGTACTCCATCCTTCCGTCCACGATATTATCTCTCGTAAGATTGTAGAGGTCGTGAACATTAATACCGATGAGCAGAAACATAACCTTGAAGGCATCCAGAAGCTTTCTGTCTTTTTCCTTGATGTTTGCCGAAAAGACTTCCCTCAGTTCTTCGACTTTCAAGTCTCTCTTTTTCGTTGGCTCAATCGACAGATCAAGGCGTCTGAACGGATAATTGGTTGTCAGCTCATTGTCAATTGCGTAGTTGAAGACTGCTGCAATGTGCCGTATACGCACGGTGCGCGTGTTATGGCAGTTTCCGCTGTTGATAAGGAATAAGTTGTACCTTTCGAGCCAGTCACGGCTTACATTGTCAAGCAGCAGCGTATCTGAGGTCTTGTCGAACTGGGCGATGGTGTTCCATGTGACTGAATAGTTCTTTTTTGTCTTGTTTCCCATTTCCCTTGATGTGTACCGGACGAACATATCCTTCAAGGTGGCAGATTTCTTTCCGGCTGCTTCCCGGATAATATTATCTCGAAGTTGCCGGGCAGAGATATCTCCACGATAGTCTTCTGACATCTGCAGGCGCATCAGAATCCTATTATAATAATCATACCTATCTCGCAGGTAATCGTTGAGGAAGTCACGGTCTGGGCGTTTCTTGATGCGGCATTGCCTTTTATCCCATTCATCTTTCTTGACTGACTGGCCGAGCGAAATAAAAGCAGTCTCCCCATGGTTGTTGACCGCAAGCCGGATGGAGAACGTACCATCAGCTTTCGCCCTTCTGGTATCTAGATATAACTTTATCGTTGCCATTTTCTTTCATGCAGTTTATTTGCAGTTTTATCGCAGCCGAACTCATCATCATGCAGCATAATGGTGCAATCATATCAGCTCGGCATGCAGGTGCTAATTAGCAATCTCCCAGCGAATGCAGGGGAAATTGACCGAATTCTATATAATTTTATCTAAAAATCTCTATTATTTTCAATATTTTGTGCAAAGATACGAAAAAAAATACTATCTTTGCACTCTAAAGAGAGAAAATTATATGGAGAATATAAATAAAATAAGAAATTTCTGCATTATTGCACATATAGACCATGGTAAAAGTACCTTGGCAGACCGACTTCTGGAGAAGACTCAGACCATCAAGATTACTGAAGGACAGATGCTTGACGATATGGATTTGGAAAGAGAACGTGGTATCACGATCAAGAGTCACGCTATCCAAATGGAATATAAGGCAAAGGATGGACAGACCTATATCCTGAATCTTATCGATACTCCGGGACATGTTGACTTCTCATACGAAGTTTCCCGTTCCATCGCTGCTTGCGAGGGAGCACTGCTGGTTGTTGACGCCACTCAAGGCGTTCAGGCACAGACCATTTCAAACCTCTATATGGCTATCGAACACGACCTGGAGATTATTCCGGTAATCAATAAGATAGATATGCCTTCAGCTATGCCTGAAGAGGTAGAAGATGAAATTGTAGACCTGATCGGTTGTAAGCATGAAGATATTCTCCGTGCTTCAGGTAAGACCGGTGAGGGTGTAGAAGATATACTGGAAGCTGTTGTTAATCGTGTTCCTGCTCCGGTAGGAGACGAGAAGGCACCGCTTCAGGCTTTGATTTTCGACTCTGTATTCAACTCTTTCCGTGGAATTATAGCTTATTTCAAGATTGAAAACGGCACGATTCGCAAGGGCGACAAGGTGAAGTTTTTCAATACGGGAAAAGAGTATGATGCCGATGAAATCGGTGTATTGAAGATGGATATGATTCCAAGCCAGGAATTGGGTACCGGTGAGGTAGGTTATATCATCTCGGGTATCAAGAATGCTACCGAGGTAAAGGTGGGTGATACCATTACTCATATCGCCCGTCCTTGCGACAAGGCGATTGCGGGTTTCCAGGAAGTGAAACCTATGGTCTTTGCCGGTGTTTATCCTATCGATCCTAGCGATTACGAGAATCTGCGAGCATCGCTCGAAAAACTGCAGCTCAATGATGCTTCATTGACTTTCTCGCCAGAGAGTTCTGTGGCTTTGGGCTTCGGTTTCCGTTGCGGATTCCTCGGATTGCTCCACATGGAAATCGTACAGGAGAGACTGGACCGTGAGTTTAATATGGATGTCATCACTACCGTACCTAACGTATCTTATATGGTATACGACAAGCAGGGCGGTGTGAAAGAGGTTCACAATCCTTCCGGATTGCCAGACCCAACGCTGATAGACCATATTGAGGAACCATATATCCGGGCAACCATCATTACGGCTACCAATTATATTGGACCAATCATGAAACTCTGTCTGGATAAACGAGGCGAACTCATCAATCAGGAATATGTGAGTGGAAACCGTGTAGAGCTCCACTTCATGTTGCCATTGGGAGAAATCGTCATCGACTTCTATGACAAGCTGAAGAGTATCTCCAAGGGATATGCTTCGTTCGACTATCATATCGATTCATTCCGTCATTCCGACCTGGTGAAGCTCGATATCCTGTTGAATGGAGAGCCTGTAGATGCATTGAGTACTTTGACTCACCGCGATAACTCTGTGAGCTTCGGCCGCAGAATGTGCGAGAAGTTGAAGGACCTCATACCTCGTCAGCAGTTCGATATTGCTATCCAGGCAGCTATCGGTGCCAAGATTGTGGCACGTGAGACTGTTAAGCAGGTGCGCAAGGATGTTACTGCCAAATGTTATGGTGGTGACGTGAGCCGTAAGCGCAAGTTGCTTGAGAAGCAGAAGAAGGGTAAGAAGCGCATGAAGCAGATTGGTAATGTGGAAGTTCCACAGAAAGCTTTCCTGGCTGTGCTCAAACTCGACTAATTAATATAAGTATAAAGGAAAAGGAGGTTAAGTATTATGGCAGACTTTAAAGTAATTACCCCTAAGCGTGATATTGCGCGCGAACTGGCGCGTAAATATAGTACGATGACTCATGATGAACTCGATGTGGTGGAAGATATCCTTGAGCCTATCAAGTATGGCAAGGGCGAGATGATCTTGCCTGAAGGTGAACAGTGCATGGGTATCTCGTACATCGAGAAGGGATTGGTGCGCCAATTTTACTTTAAGAATGGCAAGGAGGTGACCGAACATCTGGGTGTGGATCATTCCATCTTTATGTGCATTGAGAGCCTCTTTAAGGAAGAGCCTACACGCTTGCAGGTAGAAGCTTTGGAGCCTACTCTGGTGTATATGCTACCGAAGAAGAAGCTGGAGGCGGCTGCTATGCGTAATGTTAATATCCAGATGCTTTATCGTAAAATATTGGAAGAGAGTTTGATTCAGTCTCAGATTCATGCCGATCTGATGCGATTTGAGTCGGCACCTAATAAATATAAGCGCCTGTGCGAAATGAGCCCACAGGTGGTTCTGCGTGCTCCGCTCACCTATATCGCAAGTTATCTGCAGATGACTCCGGAAACGCTGTCCAGAATCCGCTCGAATACTATATTATAATTTATAAAAAATGGTGTGACTTCAAAACCGAAGTCACACCATTTTTTTATTTCATAATACAGGTTCGCGAGTCCGTAAGGCGGAACAGGAGAAACGTCTAGCGGATTTGCGAGCCTGTCACCCTCTTACTTTACTCTGCCGTATAGAGGAATCGCTTGATGCTCTTCTTAGGAGTTTTTTCAAACTCATCTTCATGTATACGTATTTCTGATACTTTGCTGTAAGCAGGAATCATGGTGTTGAGCTCCTGGCGGTTCTGCTCCATGACATCTGCCAGTTCGTTGGTACCGAGATTCAGGGTCTGAGCTTCATCATAGTCTGGGTGAACCAGAGCAATGAGCTTGTCGCCCTTCTGTACAACCACGCTTTCCGCTACCAGAGCCAAAGAGTTGAGCTTATCCTCAATCTCCTCAGGGTAGATATTCTGACCGTTTGCGCCGAGCAGCATGTTCTTGCTACGACCCTTGATGAAGACGTTGCCGTCACCATCCATGGTTCCGAGGTCGCCTGTATGATACCATCCGTTCTCGTCGATGGTCTGCTTGGTAGCTTCCTCATTCTTATAGTAACCCAACATTACGTTAGGACCCTTGGCAAGGATTTCGCCTGGTACATTCTCAGGATCAGGACTGTCGATGCGGACCATCATGTGGAGGGCAGCCTTACCGCAAGAGCCCGGTACGAAGTTTTTGTAATCCTCGTAGCAGATGATAGGGGCACATTCTGTTGCGCCATATCCCACGGTATATTTGAAACCTACGCTATGGAGGAAGCTTTCCACTTCCTGGTTAAAGGCTGCACCACCGATAATCACCTCGTAGAAGTTGCCACCGAAGGCATTGGATACCTGGTCGCATATCTTCTCCTTCACCTTCTTGCTGATCACAGGCATGTGGAGCAGCATACGCATGCGGTTGTTCTGGATCTTAGGGAATACCTTCTTGCGGATAATCTTCTCGATAACCAGAGGTACAGCTATGATGACGGCTGGCTTGATGCGGCCGAATGCCTCGGCGATGATGGCTGGACTAGGGATGCGGGTGAGATAGAAGACGTGGCAGCCCTTGATGAATTCGAAGATAAATTCAAATGCCATGCCGTACATGTGGGCCATCGGCAGGATACTGATGATAGAATCTCCCGGCTTGATCTTCTTACCCAGTACGTCCTCAGCAAAATCTGCATTGCCCCAGAGTGCACGGTATGGAACCATTACTCCCTTGGAGAAACCGGTAGTTCCGCTGGTATAGTTGATCATAGCCAACTCATCCGGATTCTGTTCCATATAGTAGTTGACATGGTTTTTGCGGAAGTACTTAGGATACTTGATACCGAACATCTCGTTGAGGTGTTCGCGCGCATAAGTCAACTTGTCGGTACGTGAAACGACAAGTGAATAATCCGGTATATAGATGATGCCTTCAAGACCTGGCATCTTCGTTGCATCAATCTGTGTAGCTACAACATCACCCACAAAGAGCAGTTTGGCATCGCTGTGGTTTACGATGTTGTGAATCTGGTCTGGCATGAATTCATGCAGGATAGGTACGGCAATGGCACCATAGGTAAGGGTAGCAAGGAATGCTACAGCCCAGTTTGCGCTATTTCGACCGCAAAGTGCTATCTTGTCGCCCTTTACTACACCAGAGTTCTCAAACATGATGTGTAGCTTCTCAATTTTGCGTGCTACATCATGGTACTGCAAGGTTGCTCCCTTGTAGTCTGTCAGAGCATCCATATCCCAATGGTCTATGATGCTCTTTTGGATTAGTGCGTTAAAGCTTGGAATCTCCATATTCTTGTTATTTAACGATTTGCTTTTTTATATTTTTCTCGTACTGAAGTCAGTTTGCTGATGATAGGCCTTATCTGCTGATGATCTGTCAGCAGATAGGGCCTGTCTCTAGATAGCGTTCTGATAGAGGTAACGCTTGATAGACTTCTTGGCTGTCTTTTCAAATTCCTGATTATGAAGTTTGATGCGTGACACCTTTGCAAAGCTAGGTATCTGCATGTTCAGTTCCTTGCGGTTCTGCTCCATGATGTTCTCCAGGTCTTCGTCTGTAAAGCCGAGGTTGTTAACTTCTTCCATATCCGGATGAACCAGAGCTACCAGCTTGTCATCGTTCTGTATTACGATGCTCTCGTTGACCATAGCCATGGAGTTGAGCTTGTCCTCAATCTCTTCCGGATAGATGTTCTGTCCGTTAGGTCCCAGCAGCATGTTCTTGCTTCTGCCTTTAACGAAGATATGTCCGTCGGCGGCCATCGTTGCCAGGTCGCCTGTATGGAACCATCCGTCTTTATCTATTACGGCATCTGTTGCCTCCTGGTTCTTGTAATAGCCCTTCATCACATTGATGCCGCGGCAAACCAGTTCACCGGCTACGTTCTCCGGGTCATCGCTCAAAACCTTTACCTCCATGTGCTTCACGGCAACACCACAGCTTCCTGCCACATAGTTGTCCTGATGGGCAAAGGTGATAAGTGGAGCAGTCTCAGTGGTACCATATCCCATTGCGATAGGGAAACCTACGCTGATGAAGAAATTCTCTATCTCCTTATTGAGCGGAGCACCACCCACAACAACCTCGTAAGGACGTTCGCCAAACTTTCTCAATACAAACTCGCGAACCTTCTCCTTGATGCGCTTATTGATGACAGGCATGTTCATCAGCAGTCGGGCACGATTGGTTTGGATATGTGGGAATACTTCCTTTCTTACAATCTTGTCTACTACAAGCGGCACCGCATAGAGAATGTCTGGCTTGATTTCTGACAACGCCTCTGAGATGAGCGTTGGGCTCGGCAGACGGGTAAGGAAGAAGATATGGTTACCCAATACTATATTGAAGAGAAATTCTGTCATGAGTCCATACATGTGAGCCATCGGAAGGGTAGAAAGGATGTTGCAGTTCTTACCTATATGAGGTTTCACTGAATCGATGAGGTAGTCGAGATTACCCCAAAGTGCTCTGTATGGGAGCATCACACCTTTTGAGAAACCGGTAGTTCCACTGGTATAGTTGATCATTGCCAGTTCTTCAGGATCGTCTACGTGATACTTCACGTGTTCTGGTCTGAAATACTTAGGATATCTGTGTCCGAACATTGCATTGAGGTTCTCGCGCGCATAAGTCAGTTTCTCAGAGCGCGAGATGACAAGCGAATTGTCCGGAAGATAGATGATTCCTTCCAGCGAAGGCATCTCCTCTGGTGTTATCTCTGTAGCTACCACGTCACCAACGAACAGAAGTTTGCTTTCGCTGTGGTTCACGATATTGTGAATCTGCTCAGGCTTGAATTCGTTCTGTATAGGTACGACAATGGCTCCGTAAGTAATAATGGCCAGGAAGGCTACTGCCCACTGGCTACTATTTCTTCCGCAGACGGCAATCTTGTCGCCCTTCTTTACATCGCTGTTTTCGAACAGGATGTGTAGCTTCTCAATCTTTCTGGCAATATCGTGATATTGGAGGGTTGTGCCCTTGTAATCGGTGAGCGCATCCAGATTCCAATTCTTGATAATGCTGTTCTCAATATACGAGTTAAAACTTGGTATTGAATTCATTGCACAATTTACAAAATTTTGTGCAAAGATAATGAAAATAGTGCACACTGCAAAATAAAATGTGCACTATTTTCAAAAACTATATAAAATAATTAGTTTTTTCCTTTTTAGTCTACATATTATGGTGTTATAGACTGTATTTTACTCATATCTCATTGATTTGGCTGGATGGATATGAGAAATCAGGTAGCTTGGTGCTACGAGCATGAAGATGCTTATCAGCAGCGTAGCAATGTTCAGGGCTATGATGGCAAGCCAGTTGAATTCTACCGGAACGGTACTTACATAATAGGTTTGTGCATCGAGTTTGATGATGCCTGTAAAGTACTGGAGGGTAAGAATGCCGAGGGCGATGATGTTGCCCAGAAGCATACCCTTGCCGATGATGAAGACGGCAAACCACAGGAAGGTGTGGCGGATGGTCTTGTTGCGGGCACCCAATGCCTTCATAACGCCTATCATGGAGGTGCGTTCCAAAATGATGATGAGCAGACCGCTGATCATGGTGACGCCGGCTACTATCAGCATCAGACCGAGAATAATCCAGACATTCAGATCCATCAGGCTCAGCCATTGGAAGATGTTTGGATTCAGGTCCTTGATGGTAGAACTGCTGTAGGTTTCTCCATAGTGATCTACCGTGCGGTTCACCTTATTAATAATATAATCTTCTGTCTCGTTGAGCTTGTTGAAGTCGTTTACTGTCAGTTCTGCACCGCTCGCCTGGTCTTCTTCCCATCCGTTCAGCTTCACGGCAGTATAGAGGTCGGTGTATACCATTACCTCATCATACTTCTTCAGGTTGGTCTGATAGATACCCTTGATGGTGAAGCGGCGCATACGCACTGCGTTGTCATCAAAGAAGTAGGCAAAGATGCGTTCTCCCGTCTTCAGCTTCAGCTTGTCAGCCATCAGCTGTGAGATGAGAATCTGGTTATGACTCGCTTTGTCATCAAACTTAGGGATGCTGCCTTCAATCATGTTCTGATGGATAAAGGTAGAATCGAAATCAGGTCCTACACCTTTGAACATGACGCCCAGGAAATCGCTGTCCGTCTTCAGGATTCCCTCTTTCATGGCAAATTTCTGCACATGTTTTACGCCAGGTATCTTTTTCAGTACGTTGACCATCGAGTCGTTCATGACCACCGGATACTGGTTTTGCTGCTGCAGCGTCATGAAGTCGGCCACCTGTATATGGCTTCCGAATCCTATTACCTTGTCGCGTATGGTATGCTTGAATCCGAGCACTACGCATACCGACATAATCATAATGGCGAGTCCGATAGCAACACCTGCAGTGGCTATATGAATAGCAGGGCGAGAAACTTTACGTTTATCGCCCTGATCGCTATATAATCTCTTTGCTATAAATAGAGGAAAATTCATTTCATTTGTAATGTTAAATGTTAAGTGTTAAATGTTAAATTTATCTTCGCGCTCGTTAGGCAACTTAACATTTAACATCTTTACTTTTGTAATGTTTAGTGTTAAATGTTAAGTGTTGAATTAATCTTTGATCCCGTTAGGTAACTTAACATTTAACACTTAACATTCAACATTATTAATTATCAAAGTCCTTCGTCTTCCACTCTTCCCGGATAAGCCTCAAGTGCCTTACCCAGAACCACCAGAGCACGCTCCAGATCGTGTTTCTTCAAGACGTAAGCTACACGAACCTGATTGTGACCGGCTCCAGGAGTCGTATAGAAACCGGAGGCTGGAGCCATCATGATGGTTTCACCCTCGTAGTTGAATTCCTCCAGACACCAGCGGCAGAACTTTTCAGAATCATCGATAGGCAGTTTGGCTACGGTATAGAAGGCTCCCATAGGAATAGGAGAGTATACGCCCGGAATACGGTTCAAACCGTCTATCAGGCACTTACGGCGCTCTACATACTCATCGTATACATCGCGGTAGTACTCTTCAGGAGCATCCAGAGAAGCTTCGGCTACAATCTGACCGATCAGTGGAGGAGAGAGACGTGCCTGGCAGAACTTCATCACCGCCTTGCGGATTTCAGCATTCTTGGTGATGAGGGCACCCACACGGATACCGCACTCACTGTAACGCTTCGAAACAGAATCGATGAGAACCGTGTTCTGCTCGATGCCTTCCAGGTGCATCGCACTGATATAAGGACTGCCGGTATAGATATACTCACGGTAAACCTCATCAGAGAAGAGATAGAGGTCGTACTTCTTCACCAGGTCACGAATCTGATTCATCTCTCTGCGGGTATAGAGATAGCCCGTAGGGTTGTTAGGGTTGCAGATCAGGATGGCACGGGTGCGCTCATTGATCAGCTCCTCAAACTTCTCTACCTTAGGCAGGGAGAAACCTTCTTCTATCGTTGTGGCGATGGTACGGATCTTGGCACCCGCCGAGATGGCAAACGCCATATAGTTAGCGTAAGCAGGTTCTGGTACGATAATCTCATCGCCTGGGTTGAGGCAGCTCATGAAAGAGAAGAGTACAGCCTCAGAACCTCCCGATGTAATGATGATATCATCGGCAGTTACGTTGATGTTGAATTTCTTATAGTAATCTACAAGCTTCTCGCGATAGCTGAGATAGCCCTGACTTGGAGAATACTCCAAGACCGTGCGGTCTATATGCTTCAGGGCATCTAGGCCACATTGAGGAGTTGGAAGGTCAGGCTGACCGATGTTGAGGTGATATACCTTTACTCCACGTTTTTTTGCTGCGGCAGCCAGAGGAGCCAACTTTCTGATAGGTGACTCTGGCATTTCAAGACCGCGTACAGATATTTCTGGCATCTTAAAATATTGTTTCTTTCTATTAATTATCCGTGTCGAAAATTGAATTCTATGACCTTCTGGTCTTTTCAATTTACGCTATTCGGCTGCAAAGATAAGAAAATTAGATGAGAATTGAGAAT
>OMFP01000076.1_pt1 | contig 52710 bp, 40 predicted proteins | sample 1674221 | NCBI WGS metagenome assembly OMFP01 (sample SAMEA103958152, study PRJEB25191) | human gut metagenome | biome: human-associated habitat [ENVO:00009003]; feature: intestine environment [ENVO:2100002]; material: feces | place: Germany | collected 2013/2015
CCCGTCCAGTACGGAATTCTGAAACACCACGCCAAGCTCGCGCCGCACCCGATCCGGGTCGTGGTCCGGATCCACGCCGTCAATTTCCACGCTGCCGCCATCCTTGGCCAGCTGGCCGCACAGGATGTTGATGGTGGTGGATTTGCCCGCGCCGTTGACGCCGAGAAAGGCGAACAGCTCGCTCTCCTTCACGCGGAAGCTCAGGTCCTGTACCGCCTGTACCTCCCCAAAGCGCTTGCTCAGGTGATCAATCCTGATGATGTCATGCATATATTTCCGGTTCCTCCTTTTTCTGTGCGAGTTTCAGCGCACGGACGGACCATGCAGCTTCTTTCCCATCTCGATCCGGACCTCGTGCCGCTCCGGGTCGGTGTTGGAGTAGGCGTAGAGATCAAAGCCGATGACCGAGAACCCGTTCTTCCGGTAAAACGCGATCGCCGCCTCATTGCACGACTGCGTCTCCAGCACGATCATCCGCGCGCCGAAGGCCGCCGCCTCGCGCTCGATGGCCTCCATCAGCAGTCGGCCGGTCCCTTTGCCGCGCGCGGCGCTGTCAAAGATGCAGATGTTGCTGATCCGGAACCGGTTGTTCCAGCTCTCGATGGACCCTTCCGCGAATCCGACCAGCCCTTCGCCGTCAAACGCGCCGAAAGCCGCCGGGGCCTCCAGCCATTCGCCGAAAAACACGTCGTCGAACGACCGCATGACCGGCGCCGGGAATAACCGGTAGTCCAGCCGGAATCCCTGTTCGGACGCGCAGATCTCATAATAGCCATTCGTCTGGTAGCGGGCGGTAAATTTCCTGCCTGCGTAGTCCTTCTGATTCAATCGCCGGATCTCCATATCCCATTCCTCCCTGCAGCTCCAGCCCATTCTCGTCTCCGGAAGCGCCGAAAACGCCAAAAAACGCAGTGCACGGCCCACATTTTGCGGCCTGCACTGCGTCTGAGCGTCTGGCATCCTGCCCGTATTCCTCTGTAAGCCCCGTCCGCCGTCCCCGGCCTCCCGGCACTCACCAAATTTGTACCAGCTATCATACAGCAATCCCCCGCGCCTGTCAATAGGAAGATGCACAGCTTTCTGCACGGATGACAGGCTTTTTGTGAGGTTCTGCGGATAACCTTTGACTTGGTGGGGGAGGGGGGATAGAATGGGGGAGAAGGATTTTGAGGGAAGGGGAGAGGGGAATGGAGGAACGGCGGGTGCGGATCTGTGATCTGGCGGAGGAGCTGGGGCTCAGCACGGCGACGGTATCGAACGTGATCCACGGGAAGACGCAGAAGGTCTCTGACGCGACGGTCCAGCGCGTGACGGCGCTGCTGGAGGAGCGGGAGTATATCCCCAACATGGCGGGGATCCTCCTGGCACAGAACGACTCGAGGATCATCGGCGTGTTTGTCAACGACCACGAAAAGTATGAGGGGCGCACGCTGAGCGATTTTTTTATCGCCGAATCTTTGAACGAGCTTTCCACGCAGATCGAAAAGACCGGCCGGTTCATGATGGTGAAAAAAGCGAAGGACGCCGGGCAGATCCTCCGCTTTGCCTCCATGTGGAACATGGAGGGGATCGTTGTGATCGGCTTCTGCGCGCAGGACTACCAGACGCTCCGCAATCACATGCGGATCCCGTTCGTGGTGTATGACGGGATCTGCGGGCAGACGGAACGGATCGTCAACCTCAGCATCGACAATTCTGGCGGCGGCGAGCAGGTCGGCCGCCACTTCCGGGCGCTGGGGCATACGCGCGCGCTTTGCCTGTCCGACAATGAGACGGGCATCGACCGCGACCGGATCGAGGGCTTTTTCCGCGGCTTTGCGCCGGGACACGCGGAGCTGCTGCGGATCCCGATGCAAAAAGATGCACGGTGGGCGTACTATGAGCAGCAGCTGGAGCGGCTGCGGGGCGTGACGGCGGTTTTTGCGGTCTCGGATCATTATGCCATTGACCTGATGAGCTTTTTGCGCGGGAAGGGGATCGCGGTGCCGGAGGAGATCTCCGCCGCGGGATTTGACGACACGCCGGTATGCGAGATGGTCAGCCCGGCCCTGACCACGGTCCGGCAGGACGGCGCAGCCCGGGCGCGGATCGCCATGGAAAAGCTGCAGGCGCTGCGGGAGGGCCGGACGGTTGGGGAGGAGGTCATCCTGCCGGTCACGCTTGTGGTGCGGGGCAGCACGCGGATACGGAAATAAGCATTCTGCACAAATCAAACATCTTATTTTTGTCGAAAGTTACGCGCTTAACCTTTGCGTCCCGCACATCCGGTCGTTACAATGAAAGAAAAACGAACGGAGGGACCGGGATGCAGGAAGAAAAGCGCTTCTTCAGAACGGTCTGTACACTGGCGATCCCCGCGGCGCTGCAGTCGCTGCTGCAGTCGTCGTTCAGCCTGGTCGACCAGATCATGATTGGGCAGCTGGGCGCCGTCAGCGTGGCGGCCGTCGGGCTGGCGGGGAAATTCGCCTCGATCTACGCGGTCGTCATCGCCGCCATCGGCGCGGTGGCCGGGATCATGATCTCGCAGTATCTGGGGCAGAACGCGCCCGCGGAGGTCCGGCGGAGCTTTTTTACGAATCTCTGGCTGGGGTTCGGGCTGGCCGGGGCATTCACCGCGCTCTGCCTGCTGTGCCCCGGGGCGATCATGCGGGCCTATACGGCGGATGTACAGACGCTGCAGACGGCGGGGGGCTACCTCCGCCTGCTCGCCGGGACGTATCTGCCCATGGCCGGGGCGACAATGCTTGCCGCGGCGTTCCGCTGCGCGGAAAAGCCGCGGCTGCCGCTGTACGCGGGCATCGCGTCCGCGCTTTTGAATACGGTCCTGAACGACCTCCTGATCTTCGGGAAATGCGGCTTTGCCGCCATGGGCGCGACCGGCGCGGGGATCGCGACGGTCCTTTCCCAGTGGGTCAATTTCCTGCTGATGCTCCTGTTTTGCCGGAAGACGCCGCCGCTTCCCGCGGCGGACGGCAGGCGCACGCCGCCCGTGCGCGGGCGCGGACGGCAGTATCTGGCTATGCTGCTGCCGCTGCTGATCTGCGAGGTGACGTGGAGCCTGGGCGAAAATGTCTACGCCGCGATCTACGGGCGCATGGGCACGGACGCCAGCGCGGCCATGACCCTGACCGGGCCCGTGCAGGGGCTGGTGATCGGCGCGCTGTGCGGCCTGTCGCAGGCGGCGGGCGTGATCGTCGGCAAGCGGCTTGGCAGCGGGGACGAAGACGCCGCCTATGCGGCGGGCAAGCGCCTGCTCGTCTACGGCGCTGCCGGGGCCGCGCTGCTGTCCGTGCTCGTGGTGCTGCTCAGCGGTGTCTATGTGGGGATCTATCAGGTGGAGGACGGGGTAAAGCGGCTGACCCGGCAGATCCTCACGGCCTATGCGCTGGTCGCGCCATGCAAGGTCCTCAATATGATCCTCGGCGGCGGGATCCTCCGCAGCGGCGGGCGGACGGCGTACGTCATGGCCATCGATCTTGTCGGAACGTGGGGCTTCGGTGTTCCGGCGGGGCTCGTGACGGCCTTCGTGTTTGCGCTGCCGGTCCCGTATGTGTATTTTGCGCTGTCACTGGAGGAATGCCTCCGCTTCGGCATCTCTCTGGCCGTCTTCGGCAGGAGAAGGTGGATGCGCCGACTGCCTGCGAACACGGACTGACTGAAAAACATAAAAAAGCCCGGCTGGCGCTTTTGCGCCAGCCGGGCTGGTCATGTTACCGGGGAAAACGCTGGTTCCGGATCTTACTTCATGAAGGTGTCGGCCTTCATCTGCTCGATGTAGCCGAGGTACTTTTCCTGCACGTCGGCCGGGACCAGATCGCTCAGCGCGCCTGCGGACAGCGTGCCGTTCTGCAGTGTGCCGTAGAGCGTCTCGCCGCCGAAGGTACCGGCTTCCACAGCCTCCATGGAGGCGACGACCATGGCAGAGTTGTCGGTCACCTGCGAGCAGATGATGCACTCGTTCTGGCCGAGGATGTCTGCCGGCTGGCCGATGTCGTAGATCTTGATCTCGCCTGCAGCGGCGTTGGCGGCGTCGATGGCCTCGCGCGCGCCGGAGTCAACGGCGGAAGCGTCGCCGAAGAAGACGTCAGCGCCCTGGGAGATCAGCTCGGTGGCAAATTCCTTGCCCTTCGGGGCGTCGGAGAAGGAGTTGGCGTACGGCACGTTGAGCAGCTCGACGGTCTTGCCTTCCTGCTCGGCGACGTACTTCGCGGCTTCTTCAAAGCCCGCGATCTTGCCCTTGGTTGTGTCGAGCTCCATGCCGCCGATGAAGCCGAGCTTGCCGGTCTCGGTCATCAGGCCCGCCAGCGCGCCGGCGATCCAGCCGATCTGCTGTGCGTTCGGGAGCAGGGAGGAGACGTTCTTGTTGACAGCCTTTTCCGGGGTGTCGACTGCGCCGTTCAGCAGGGCGAAGGCGACGTCGGGATATTCCTCAGCTGCCTGCAGGACAGCGTCGGTGTACTGGTTGCCGGGGGCGTAGATCATGTCATAGCCCAGCGCGCAGTAGGCGACGATGGAGTCATAGTAGGAGTCCTGCGAGATGGAGTCGGTGACCTCGGTCTGCCAGCCCTTCTTCTCGGCTGCGGCGACCATGGCGTTGTAGCAGGCTGCGCCCCAGCCGCCGTCGTTGATGCTGGAGTCGCAGATCATGGCGACCTTGTAGGTCTTGCCGTCGGTCTTGGTGTCGGCTGCGGGAGCGGTGTCGGTGGTGTCGGTCGTTTCGGCCGGGGCGGCGGTGTCCGCAGCAGCCGGGGCGTCGGTCTTGCCGGAGCTGGCGCAGGCCGCCAGCGAGAGGAGCATGACAAGAGCCAGAAGCATTGCGATGATCTTTTTCATAGTTTTTCCTCCGTAGATTTGGATTTTGCGCCGGCAGCCCGCGCCGCCGGCATCATCTATAATAACACAGGGCGTGTTATTACTGAACGGGTGCGCCAGCGTTTACCGCTGCTCGCGGCGGTAGGGCTTGCCGTTGGCCTTGGGGCCCGCCTGCCGCGTGCCGATGAGGCTCAGGACGACGACTGTCGCCACGTAGGGGATCATCTGGAAGAACTGATAGGGGATGGCGATGCCGGACACCTGCAGACGGATCTGCAGCGCGTCGCAGAAGCCGAAGAACAGGCAGGCAAGCAGAATGCCGCCCGCGTTCCAGCGGCCGAAGATGACGGCGGCCAGCGCGATGAAGCCGCGCCCGGCGACGATGCCGTCGGTGTAGGTGCTGGAGTAGCAGGTCGTGAGGTATGCGCCGCCGATGCCGGCCAGCGCGCCGCAGATCACGCACGCGAGATACTTGACGCCGATGACGTTGATGCCCAGCGTCGCCGCGGCCTGCGGATGCTCGCCGACGGATTTGTAGCTCAGGCCCGCGCGGGTCTTGCCGAAGAAGACGGCCGTCACGATCACGAGCACGAACGTCAGATACACCATCGGGCTCTGGTCAAACAGCAGCGGCCCGATCACCGGGATATCCTTCAGCCCCGGGATGGCGATGGAGGCCATCGTGGTGATCTGCTTGAGGTCGGAGCCGGTGCCGAAATAGACCCGGTAGATGAACGACGCCAGCGCCGGCGCGAAGATGTTCACCGCCATGCCGTAGACCGTATGGTCCGCGCAGAGCGTGACCGTGGAGAACGCGTAGATCATATTGACCAGAATACCGGCCAGCGCGCCGCACAGCAGCCCCAGCCAGTTTGACCCCGTCACATAGCAGACCAGAAAGCCCACCAGCGCGCCGATGGACGCCAGACCCTCCAGACCGATGTTGACCATACCGGCCCGCTGGCCGTAGAGCTCCGCGAGGGAGATCAGCAGCACGGGAATGGCCAGACGGACCGTTGCCAGCAGTAAGCTCAAGATCCAATCCATTACACAGCACCTGCCTTTCTCTTGCCGAACACGCGGCTCTTCCAGCTCTGGAACTCCGGCAGCTTCGTCAGCGCCATACCGGCGACGGAGAAGACGATGACAAGCGCCTGGATGATATCGGATACGCTGGTCGGCACGCCCGTGGCGGCCTGCATCGTGGTCGAGCCCACGCGCAGGACGGCGAAGAACAGCGCCACGACCATCGTCGCGATCGGATGCAGCTGGCCGATCAGCGCCATGGCCACGCCGTCAAAGCCGTAGCCCGCGCCGAAGCCGTTGATGAGGCGGAACTGCGTGCCGAGCAGCTCTGCGCCGCCGCCGAGACCCGCGATCGCGCCGGAGACGATGAAGCTCATCAGCATATACCGCCGGACCGGGAAGCCGTTGAAGCGGCTGGCGGTCTGGTTCAGGCCAACAGCCCGGAGCTTGAAGCCGGGGCTGGTCCAGAACAGGAAGTAGTACAGGAGCAGGCCCACGACCACCGCGATCACGAGCCCCCACGTCATGCGCATCCCGCTGATGATCCGCGGCAGGTGCACCGCATCGTCGATCGCGGGCGTCTGCGGCACGGAGGCGTCGCGGATCCAGCTGGTGTAGATCACGCCCATAAACAGCGTCGCCACATAGTTGAGCATGATGGAGATGATCATCTCGTTCTGCCCGCGCGTGATCTTCAATACGCCCGGGATCATGCCCCAGAAGCCGCCGGCCACCGCGCCGGCCAGCAGCGCCAGCAAAATACCGCCGAAGCCGGTCAGGCCCGTAAAGTAGCAGGTCAGAAACGCCGCGATGGAGCCCATCAGAAACTGGCCCTCACCGCCGAGGTTGAATACGCCGCAGCGGTACGCGAAGCACGCGCACAGCGCCGTGAACATCAGGGGCGTCGCCTTGGCCAGCGTCGTGCCGATGCCGGCCTTAGAGCCGAACGCGCCCTGGAACAGGTATTTGACTGCGAGGAACGGATCCGCGCCCAGCGCGGCCATGATGATCCCGCCAATGACAAACGCCAGCAGGATCGAAAGCAGCGGGACAAGGAAGGCCCCGAGTGATTTTTTGAATTTCATACGCGCGCTCCCCTCACTTTCCGGTCATGGCAAGGCTGATCTCTTCGATCGGCGGGTTCTTGCCGGAATATTCGCCCATGATCTGACCTTCAAAGATGACAAGGATCCGGTCGGACATCTCAAGGATCTCATCGAAGTCCGCGCTGATGAGCAGAATGCCCACGCCGCGGTCGCGCGCGGCGATCATCTGATCGTGGACGAAGCGCGTCGCGCCGATATCCAGTCCGCGCGTCGGGTGTACGGCGATCAGCACATCCGGATCGGATTCCAGCTCGCGGGCGAGAATGACCTTCTGCTGGTTGCCGCCGGAGAGATTCCGGACCTCCTGGTCGGAGGACTGGCAGCGGATGTCGTATTTGCCGATCATCTCCCGGGCATAGGCCGAGATGGTCTTCTTTTTCATATGCAGGCCGTGCAGCGAGGAAAACTGCGGCTCGTCGGTCTGCTTGAGCACGAGATTGTCCGCGATCGACATGTTGCCGATCAGGCCCTGCAGATTCCGGTCCTCCGGGATGAGCGCCACATCGTCCTCGATCGAGGCCCGCGGGCTGAAGACCGCGATCTTCTGTCCCTTGCGCTGGAACTCGCCGCTCTCCGGCGAGAGCACGCCCGTCAGCAGCTGCGCGAGCTGCGTCTGTCCGTTGCCGTCCACACCGGCGATGCCGACGATCTCGCCCCGGCCGATGCTGAGGCTGACGTCATTGAGGCCCGCGTGCTTGGACTCCTTATGATAATCGATGTTCTGCAGGGAGATGACCGCTCCGGCCTCCACGTCCTTCTTTTCGTACTGCGACTGCTGCAGCTCGCGGCCGATCATCATGTTGGCCAGCTCCTGCCCGGTGACGCCGTGCGCGTCCACCGTCGTGACGACCTCGCCCGCGCGCAGGATGGTGATGCGGTCGGAGATGTGCAGCACCTCACGCATCTTGTGGCTGATAAAGATGATGGATTTTCCTTCGCTGACGAGCTTTTTCATGATGGCGAACAAGCCCTCGACCTCGATGTCCGTCAGCGCCGCAGACGGCTCGTCCAAAATCAGCAGCTCCGCGCCGTGGTAGAGTGCCTTCAGGATCTCCACGCGCTGCTGCGCGCCGACGGAGATCTCCGTGATCAGCTTGTCCAGCTCCACGTCCAGCCCGTATTTTTCCGACAGCGCGAGGATCTCCTTCCGCCGCGCCTCCCGGTCGATAAAGATACCCTTGGAATTCCGGTCGCCGAGGATCATGTTTTCAAACACGGTCATCGCCTCGACCAGCATGAAGTGCTGATGCACCATGCCGATGCCGAGCTTGACCGCCTGGCTGGGCGACTCGATCCGCACCTGCCTGCCGTTGAGAAAGATCGACCCCTCCGTCGGCTGGTAAAGACCGATCAGAATGTTCATCAGCGTCGATTTGCCCGCACCGTTTTCGCCGAGCAGGGTATGGACCTCGCCCTTGGCTACGGACAAATTGACATCGTGGTTCGCATAGAAGTCACCAAATCGTTTGCTGATGTGCTCCATGCGCAGCAGTTCTTCCAACTAAATCACGCTCCTCTGTATTCACTTTCCGGCTCTTTTTGATAACGCCTTCTCTCTTCGAGCCGTCCATCACGCCGGCTGACCATCTGTCCGGGCCGGCGGTTATCTTAATTTTCAATATACACGAATTTACTCGAGATTTCAAACCTTTTCTGCCCGCCCCGCATTTTTCTATAAACTTCACAAATGCATTGGAAAAACCTGCAGGATCAAGGCAATCCTGCCACCTCGCAGCAGCTTCCGAGGGGCGGAGATCGCGGCGGATTTGGACGGCTTTCCGCCGTGCCGGAAAGCTGGACGCTTTGCCAGCATGCCAGTATTTACCAAAAGAAACCATTTCCGTATCCTTTTGGTGGGAGGCGGCTTTGGATATGCAGATAGAGAAAAATATTGCAGCCATGCTACAAAGCAAAATGAAGGAAACAGGAAAGACAAAACTGGAATTTTCAAAGGAGCGTGGGATCCCGCGCTCGACCCTGCAGGGGTATCTGAAAGGGGACAAGTGTCTGTGCTCGGATTCGATCGAGGAGATCGCAAAACGCCTGGATCTCTCACCGGCACAGCTGATCTCCGGGCCGGCGTATGCGGAGGAATTCGGGTTGTTCAGCATGGACGCGCTTCAGGAGGAACTCCGGATGCTGCACCCGCAGGCGCAGGGACTCGCGCGGGAGGCTGCCGCGCTCCTGCGCGCAGCATTCCGGCTCTCGGCGGAATGGAACCGCCTGGATGTTTGCCCCGCCGCAGCGAAAATAGAGGAGCCGGAGGATCATGCTTACCGGTATATTCCCTACGAAGCGCATGGCGAGGCGCGGATGCTCTATGCCTACGGAATGCTTGTGCAGAAATATCTGCAGACGCATTGGACGACGATCTTCTTTGTCGTGCCCTTTTCCAATGACCGCCCCGGCGTCACTCGCCTGGCAAAGCTCTGCACCGAGCACCAGCTGGATCCCATCCATCTTTTCGATGTGATCCACGATTTCATGAATACGGAGACGCGGAGCTTCTAACCAAAGCGGCGGCCGGATGACCCGGCCGCCGCTTTGCGCCTGTCGGGCAGCGCCTCTGCATACGCATGGGGCGCAAGGCAGAAAACAGGGCTGCCCCCAAAAGGGGCAGCCCTGTGCGGGAAAGGATCAGGCGGTGGTCTTTGCAACATTCTCCACGAAGCGGTGGAGGATGGCGGCGACCTGTGCTCTTGTGGCGTTGCCGGTGGGCAGGAGGCGGCCTTCGGAGCCGTTGACCAGCTTTTCGGCGAAGGCCCAGCTGAGCGGGGCTTTGGCGTAAGTGGAGACCTTCGCGGCGTCGGAGAAGCCGTTCAGGCTCGCGCTGGCGGTGGTGCCATACTGCTTGTACTGCGCGTAGCGGTAGAGGATGGCAGCCATCTGCTCGCGGGTGACGTTGGCGTTCGGGCTGAACGTCGTGGCGCCGGTGCCGTTGACGATACCGTTGTCGGCGGCCCAGGTGACGGCGTCCTCATAGTAGCTGTTCAGCTTGACATCCGAGAAGCCGCTGCGGCCGGAGACAGTGGGCTGGCCCTCGAGACGATAGAGGACTGTGACGAGCATGGCGCGGGTCATGGAAGCGTTCGGGCTGAACGTCGTGTCGCTGGTGCCGGAGAACAGGCCGTTCTCATAGGCGTAGACGACATCGTCATAGAACCAGTCGGCTTCGCGCACGTCGGTGAACGGGAGCACGCCGTTGGTGAACTCGACTTCGATCCTCGTCGAGACGGTCAGCTTGTCCACGGTGTAGGTCGTGACCGCGCCGACGGACTTGCCGTCGACCTTGACGTCCTTGACGTGGTAGCCCTTGTCGGGTTTGAAGGTGAAGGTGACGGATCTGCCGATGTGCGAGAGCGTCAGCTTCGGCTCGACGGTGCCGTTCTTGCCGACCTTCAGGATCTTGCCGAGCAGCTGCTGCACATACTGCTCCGGGCTGATGTCCGCCGCGCGGAGCCAGCCGTTGTAGTAAGTGCCGTCGCCGAGGGCGGGATAATCCGGGTCGTCGAACCAGTCGGCCGCCTCGTGCGCGTAGTCATTGATGTAGTGCCAGACGACCACGTCGCCGTCCTTGAGCTTCCAGTTCTTCAGACCGCGGTCCGGATGCGTGCCGTTGACCGTGTACATCCAGCCGGAGCGCGCGCCGTTGGTGAACTCGCTCAGGGCGTAGCCGCCGAGGCAGGACGGGGCGTAGATCGTGCGGACATAGTCGTTCTCCTCGCCGATGGAGCGCAGACCAGCCTCGCCGATGGCCTTGGTGTAAAGATCGTAGACCGTGGCATCCTCCTGCAGGTCGTAGGAGGTGGTGGGGATCCAGGTCACGTATTCGGGCAGGTAGCTGTCCTTCGTCAGGTTGACGTCCTGCGTGGCCTGCAGCGCGCCGATGAGGCGGAAGGTGACCGTGATATCCTTGCCGTTGAGCTTGTTGATCTTCTCCGCGGCTGCGTTGAAGCTGCTTTCGACCAGCTTGCAGTCGTCGGCGTTGTTGATGTTCCGGACGCCCTCTTCATAGGCCTCCTTGAGCTTCTGCAGGCCCCTGGTGGTGAAGTCCTTGGTGTCCTTCGCGTCGTAGATCTTCTTGAGATCGTCGAGCGCGGTCTGGCGCTTGTTGGTCAGGCGCTGCTGATACTCGGCTTCGGCCCGTTCGAGCGAGGTAAGGTTGGTGACCTCGCTCTTCTTGTCACCGAGGGCTTCGTAGTAGCGGCGTGCCTGCTTGATGGCAGTGAGACTGTCGTCGGTGATCGGGAAGAGCGCGTCGATCATGTCCTCGACCTTGCTCACATCGGTCTCGATGACCTCGCGGGCAAGGGCGGTGAGGTAGCCGGAGTCGTTCTTGAAGTAGAGCGTGCCGCGGGCGTCGCAGATCAGGCTGCAGAGATTATACTGCTTTTCTGCGCCCGTCGGCGTGTAGAGCTCCTTCGTCACGCCGGTGTCGAAGGTGTGGTTCGCGACGTCGTACTTGAAGAAGTTGATGGTACCGTTCTCCTCGTTGCAGGAGCCGTAGATGTAGAGCTTGCCTTCGCCTGCCTTGTAGGCGTCGGAGACGAGGAGGCTGGACTGGATATAGCCGGTCGTTGCAGCACGATCATACACCGACATGGTCTCCGCGTCAGCTTTGATCGCGTAGACCTTGCCGGGACTCTGGAACTGGGTCTGGCCGGAGCAGGTGACGAAGACGGTATCGCCGCAGACGACGGGCGTGCCCGTGATCATGCCATCGAGCTTGAGCGCCTCAGGCGTGCCCAGTTGTCCGGCGTTGCTCACCGCTGCGCGGTAGAGGTAACCGGCCTTGGAGGTGAAGTAGACGTAGCTGCCGGACTTCACGACGGCGGAGCGGAGGTCGCCGATGAGGTTCGTCTCGGTGTCGATGACGGTGCCGGTCTTCGCGTTGACGCTGTAGAGGGTGGAGCCGTACTCGGTGGAGCCGCCCTTGCCGTTGTCGGAGCCGAAGATGACGTAATTGTCCGTCGCGTAGGCGCCGACCCAGTAGAAGCCGCCGGCCTTCGAGATGGTCCAGCTGGTCTGCTTGGTCTCAGTGGTGCTGCCCGGATCCTCGTCGGTGGTAGAGAGGCAGAAGTAGGTGCCGGCCTTCTCCTCCTGCTGCCACGTGCCGGTGTAGATGTAGCCGTTGTGGTAGGTGATGGGCGAGATGAGCTGGCCTTCAAAGCCCTCGGAGACCCAGACGCTCTTGAGCGTCGCGGCGTCGATGGCCTGCACGTGGGCCTTCTCGTCGGACGTGTTCACGTCGAGCTGGATGTAGAACTTGCCGTCGCCGTAGGCGATGGGGTTCGTGCCGAACTGGCTGGCGCCGACGAGCGTTTCGGAGGTCGCGGTGACCGCGCCGGTCTTCGGGTCGATGGCCTTGACGGTGCTGCCGGAGAGGACGTAGAGCTTGCCGCTGACCATCAGCGGCGGGGTCGGGGTGCCGCCGATCTGGACGGACCAGGACTTGACGGTCTCGTCCTTGGAGATGGGCGTTTTCGCGGAGGTGACGCCGTTGTTGCTCACATTTCCGCGGAAGCTGGGCCATTCGCCGGTGACGGGCTCGCTCGGGTCGACGGGGGTGACGGTGCTGCCCGCGGGCGCGAGGCTGACGTCGATGAGGAGCGAACCGCCTCTGAGCTGCACCTGTGTCAGCGAGCCGGTCTTGGTGACGTAGCCGCTGCTGGAGACACGGTAGGTGTAGGTGTAGCCTGCGCCGCCGAGGAGGGTATAGACGCCCTTGGAGTCGGGCAGGACAGGGGTCCCGGCCTGATCGATGACGGTGACGGCGGCGTCGGCGGGGGTGGTGGTGAAGGTGACGGAGGTGGTCTTGACGCGGTTGATGGCGACCGTGAGGGTCTTGCCGCCGACTACGATGTCGAAGCTGGTCTTCCCTGTCACGTCGACGTCTGCCGTCGTGTTCGCTGTGCCGCTGATCGTCACGGTGTCCGACGTGAGGGCCGGGACGGCGGTGACGGAGACGGTGGAGGCGGAGTCGGGCAGGTCGAGCTTGTAGCCGGTCTCGGTCTTCGTGACGCGCTGGGCGGCATCTGCGATCTTGACGGAGAGGCTGGAAAGCTCGGGGACGATGACGATGTCGACCAGCTGCTTCTCGCCGCCGAAGGTCATCGTCAGCGTCTTTGTGCCGCTGGTGAGGGTGGCAGTGGAGAAGGGCCAGCTGAGGGCGTCATACGCGCCGGAGGTGGTCTGCGTCAGGGCCGTACCGCCGATGGTGCCGGTGGCCTTCTCGCCGCAATTCGTCCGGTAGAGGAAGGTCAGGGCGGACTCGGCGTTGGAGGCGAGGGTGGAGGCCGGGATGGTGACGGTCTTCCTGCCGTCTTCCCTGGTCGTGACGGGGTAGGCGGTGCTGCCCTGCTTCACGGCGAAGGAACCGAGGCCGCTGGACTGCTCGGCGGCGGTGACCGTGACGTTATAGGCCGCGGTGGCGGACTTGTCTTCCGAGGTGACGGTGTAGGTCACGGGAGACGTGAAGTCCTGCGCGCCTGCGGGCGTATAGGTCGCGCCGGAGCTGAGGGTGAGGATCGGGGTGAGGCTCGTCAGGGCCGTGCCGTTGGGCAGGACGAGGGTGACGGTCTTCGCCGCCTCGTCGATCTCCGCCTGATGGCCGTCGATGGCAAAGCCGAGGAGCTTGGCCTCATACCCCTTGGCGGTCTCAGCTTCGCCGGGGATGTAGTTGCCGCCCGCCCAGGTCTCCTCCGCGGTCGGGGCGCGGAAGGTGATCTTGAGGAGGGACTTGGGCTTTTCGTAGGCGTTCAGCTCGTCGATGTGGGTCTGCGAGTTGACGTCGGAGGCGGCGATGAACTTCGTCTCGACCGCGCCGGAGTAGCTGACGCCGTTGGCCTGACCGCCGACGACGCTGTCGGCGTTGGCGACGAAGCAGCGGCTGATGACGGAGTTCTCGCGGCGGAGATAGCCGGCGATCGCGCCGCGGTAGGCGCTGGCGGAGGTGGTCTCGCCGGTGATGGTACCGGCGCTGTCGCAGTTGTAGATCTCGGCGTAGCCGCAGCCGAGGATGCCGCCGGCGTTCTGCACGTCCGCGGTGTTGGTGGCGTGGACATTGCCGAGATTGCGGCAGGACTCGATGAGGACGGAGCCGTTCTGATCGTTGACTCTGCCCGCAATGCCGCCGACATTGCAGCCGCCGGTGACACTGCCGGAGTTGACGCAGCCAACGATCTCGGTCTTCACGCCGAACGCACCGTTCGGGTCGATCTGGCCGACAAGGCCGCCGGTGTAGTTGCCGTCAGTCCCGTAGTAGGTCGGTCTGGATTTTACGTTGGAGACCGCGCCGGTGTTGGCGCTCCGGCTGATCTTCACGTTGGCCGGGCCGCCGACGAGGCCGCCCGCGCTGGCAAAACTGCCATTCGCCACATCCGCTGGGTCGACGGTCACGCTGCCGTCATTGCGGCAGTTTGTGATCTGGTTCTGTGCTACGTTGCGCCAACTGCTGTCTGTACGGGCCACGATACCGCCCGCGAAGCAGTTGAGCGTGTAATCGGAACCGCCTTGCATTTTATCCGACGGCTTGCAGGTGACCGAAGCCTCGTTGACGCAGTTTTCGAGTGTACCACCGTCCTTCAGATACAGGGCGAAGGAACCGACCCACTGGCGGGCGGAGAAGCTGCACGAGCTGTCGATGGTCAGGTTCTTGACCGTACCGGAGATGGTATGGAACAGGGCCACACAGCCGGTGATATTTTCATTCTTCAGCTGCAGGCCGGTGATCTTATGATTCCCGCCGTCATAAACGCCTTTGAACGTGCCGCTGATCACAGCACCGGACGGCGCGGTGACTCCACTCAGGTTCAGGTCAGCCTGCTGCAGATAGTGTGCTTCGGGATGGTAATCTACAAAGCTCGTAAAATCATTGGTGTCTTTGATCAGGAATGGCTTTTCCGCAGTGCCAAGGCCCTCTAACGTTACCTGATAGACGGTCACATAGTAGTCACGGGAATGGACGCCGTCTTCGGCCATGACTGTAACCTTTTGGCGCTGTCTATTCTTGAAGCGCAGGGTATCTGCGTTTTCCACGTAAGCCCCGTTACTGAGCGTAAAGCTCGGTGCAAGCTGGGTCAGATCATCCGTACTGATAGGTCCCTCGATCGTGACCTCTGTGCCAGAGATTTTTCCTTCATACTTGCCAAGCTTCATACTCTTCATTCGAGCGGTGGACGATTTTTCGCCCGGCTGCAGCTCTGCAAACGTCGCAGAGATGGTCACTTCGCCATAGGGCATCATAAAACTGATACGGTTAGTATCTCTCGGGTCTACTGTGCATGTCACATCTTCGCCGAATGCGTCTTTGGCTGTAAATGTGTTCAGTTTATAGCCCTCGTCCGGCTCAGCAGTCCACCACACCGTATCCCCGGGACGAGCCTCTTTATAGACTGTTTTTATTGTCCCGTTCGTGCAGGGCGTTACTGTCTGCTTTACAACCCGCTTGTCGGTAATCGTAATTATTTTTGTAGCACTTGTATCTTTCAGCTTGCTACCTGCAGGCAGACTTTTTCCGTCTATGGTGAATGTAACTGTGCCGGTGGTTTTATACCAGTTTACCGTCGCTGAGTTACTCGTCTGTTTAAGTACAGCATCTTTTGGCTCAATCGACGTAATTGCACCACAAAATCCAAGCAGCGTGATCTTTGACTTGCTTGCAACTTCTTTCGATGGAACAGCAGTGGACGTAGTTGTTACAGTCGTGTTGCCCCACTTTGCTTTATCTTTTGGCTTTTTGCCAGTAGTTTTCGGAGAAACTGACACTTTTTCCGGTATCAGATTCCCATCACTGTCACGGTCGTCTGTTACGGAGTATTCTACACCCGACAGAGGCCATTTTAGCTGCGCATGATACTGCAGATAAGTAGCGGTTTTGCCTTGATAGGTGACCTTAATTGCTGATACATCGTTGTAACTGCTGTTCTTAAAGTCATCGCAAGTTACTTCCATCCCTTCGATCACATGCCCATTGCTGTCAAGCGCAGACCATCTAGGCTTCTCCGCCACAACATTTGCTGCAGTAAACGAAGAGTACACAATCAGCGTTTTTGCCTCATGGTTGGGATAAAAAATGGATGTTACATCTTCATTCCACGTGTTTGTTCCTATGAGCTGTATCGTCGAAAATGGCATATCGTCGTCTGCCGCAGAGACGCATACAGAAACTGCTGTCATCAGAAGTATCAATGCCAGCAGCATAACTGCAAAGCGCAGGTTCTTTCTTTTCTTCATGTTTCAGTCAAAAAAATGGCGGGCGGCCACTTTGTGGCCGCAGTTGTTGAGTTGTTAATTCGTTATCAATAGTTCACGCAGAACCAGCGAACAACATCGTTGTTTGTCAGGACGTAGCTGGCTGCGCCGACCATCGGGACTGCGCCGTTCACGGAGTACATCCAGCCCGCGGAGCCCCCGGCGTTGATACCGCCGATACCATAGACATAGACGCCGTAGCTGCTGTTCTGCGCGCCGATGTCGATGCCGGCCTTCGTGCCGATGGCGACCAGCGCGTCATAGACGGTCGCGCCGCTGTCCAGCTCCAGACGGACCAGGCCGCTGCCGTCGCCGGAAGCGGTCTTCATCTTGCTGTTGATGCTCGTCACCGCATCGGGATATCTCGCCGAAGCGTTGTTCGGGTCGATCGTGAAGCTGACGGTGATCTTGCCGCTGCCGTCCACGGCCGCCGCGACATAGTAGTTTCTGGTCTCGCCGTCGTAGGTGACGGAGATCATCTTGTCGGTGCCGCTCAGATTCAGCGTGTAGGAACCATCGGTGTTAGCGGTGACAGCCGTGCCGGAGATGGTCGCATCCGCGTTTGCCTTTACGACAGTCATCGGCAGTGCGGACAGGTTTGCGGTGGAGGGCAGCGTGCCGCGCACGGTGTAGGCAATGCCGGTCCAGCCGTCCGGCTCCTCAGAGGTGCCGATGTTCGGGTTCTGGACGTTGTAGGCGTTGTTGGTGAAGGCCACGCCGCCGATCGTGAAATCAACCTTCCACGGGTCATTGGCGTCGATCACAACATCACCGTTCTTGAGCCCAGCCGCAAAACGATAAAGTGTACCGCCAACATACACACCGACATATGCATTAAACAAATCGGCATATGCAGAATACGTACCGTCATTGTTCCGGGTAAGATCAACATCCTCAGATGTAGGAGTTGCACTTGCCGTAAACGTAATGACTGCGTTCCTCAGAGAATACTCGGATGCTGTGTACTGGGTTGTGCCATTCAAGGTCGCTCTGACGTAGTTTACGCCATCAATGGTCGAGATCGTTGCGGTCTCACCGTTGATGGTCGCGCTGGTGATCGAGCCTCCATCGCGTGCAAATACTGCGATGCTCAGGCTGAGCACCATGACCACTGCGAGCAGCAGAGCCGTCAATTTGCGCATGTTTTTCATGTGTATCTCCTCCTAAAAAATATTTATCTTCACGGCTTTCGCCGTCAGATATGAAAAGAAATGCTGTCCACTGCGGTCAGTCTGTCTTCCTGTGCTCCCGTCCGCCTCGACGAAGACCACGTTGGCAGCCCCTTGACCGGCTCGTCTCGTCGCCGATTTCCCCGGGGTCTGTATGCTTTCCTGCCGCAGCTATTCAGTTGTTGACGCGGATCATCTATGAGACGGGCGAAGGCCCGATGGGTACGTGTTTTTCCGCCGGCGGGCAATGAAAAAAGCAGCGACAAAGATCGCTGCTTTTGTGCACACCGGCCAGACCCCAGAGGAGCGCACGCTCCCCTGCGGTCTTTTGCTCGCGTAGGTCTTCTGACTGATGCGTTCAGGGGGCATCCCCCAACGCGCTCGTCCGGCCTTCTCTCCCCGCCATTACAGCAGTTCCAATGACCCGCTTTCGCAACGCGCGTCTCCGCGCGCGAACAAGCGCTCCGCAATCACAGCTACGAAACCGAAAGCCTGCCGGCTCCGGTCCCATGTCCGGGACTTGCACCCGATTCCCTTGTTCAGCAGAACAAGATCTGCGTGTCCGGGTCTCCCCGGGTCGCGCAGTTGCCACAAAAGCTGCGTATTGAATTTTCGTATGTATCAGCACCGGCAGAATGCCGGGAAGCTGCCCTATCGTCCGGCCTTGCGCCGGAGCTTGTCCTGCTTCGCCTGTTCCAGATTGGCCTTTTTCCGCTCGGCCTTGGTCCGCTTGTCCAGCTGGCGCTGGGCCTCAAATTCCTTCTGGAAAAGGTCGGTCTTCGTCAGGGCGGGGTGGACGCGCCGGATGGCCTGCTCCGCCGGGACGCCGCTGGCGCACAGGGCGTTTGCCCAGCCCCGGAAGCGCAGCTCGATGAGATCGCCGCCGATCACCTCGGTGCGCCCGGGGATATGTCCCAGCTCCGCCCGGCACTGGCGCAGATAGTCGGCAAGCTGCTGCTTGCTGTCCGCCTGATGGGCCAGAACGAATTCCACGTTCCTGCGCGAGAGCGCCAGCAGCGTGCGCTGGGTCAATACCTTTTTCAGTGCGTCCATATTCTCCTGACAGGTCCGATGCGGGTTCATCGCTGCACCTCCCCTGCGCTGCGCTCCTTGCGGCGAAGCTCGAGCGCGTAGAGATCCCGGACGATCTTGCGGGCGGCGAAGGGCGGCGGATTTTTGGAGGAGGCGATCGAGCCGGAATAGAAGCTGCCGAGCGCCTTGCGCCACGTGCCGAAGCGGTATTCCAGATAATCGCCGCCGATGACCTCCACCTTGGCCGGGACATGCCCAAGCTCGTCCATGCAGGCCTTCAGGTAGGCCGACAGCTGCTCGGGCGTGTCGTGCTGGTGGTCGATGATGAACTGGACGTTTTTATAGGCGATGACGCGTTCGATGCGGTCCAGCGCCGCCTTGTCCGGGGTTTCAGGCAGATGCAGTGTTTCCATCGTGGGTGTCCCTCCTATCGTCGTTCCCTGCGGGCATACCGGTCCCTGAATGACAGGAACTGGATGTCCGCACAGCAAAAAAGCCGATCTGCCTCCACCATTTGGGAAACAAACCGGCGCCCTGCTCCGCGTTTTCGATAGGATCATCGTGCTATCTACCCTGTTTATCAGCCTCTGCACATGCTGGGATATCAACAGACAGAATCCCGTGCAGCAAAGATAAGCGATTCTCCTGACTTGGACTATGGACGCGACGCGTCCGCGCGCCGTTTCCTACCTTCTCACGGGAAGCCCCGCAATGGCGGCCTTTCGGCCACATAGACTGCGAAAACGCGCTGTCTGACGCGCTGCGCAGGCTACTTCGGAAACTTGCTCATCCGCACAGTTCCGGGCGAGTAGATTCATTGCTCTTTCACTGCGGACTATCCGGATAACCCGCGGTTACAAATCTTCAGCTGATAAACGATATGCAATTGTCAAAATGGCTGCGCGCAAACGTAGACGTTTCTTTTCAGGCAGTTTTCCCTGCTGTGCGCGCCGTTTCATTGCTAATTTTTATCATACCGCAGGGGAATAGAAAAGTCTACTATTTTTTGCAGGATTTCATCTTTTTTCACAAAATCTTGCTTCTTTCAGACCCCCACAGATTCACCGCTTTTGCAAGCGATTTGGGCCAGATCCGGGCTAGTGAGGGAAGAAATGCGGCTGCTGATTGGGCGGAGAGAGGGAAGTAGTCGGCGGGCTACTCCGGCGGCTGCGCCGCCTCCGTGCCGATTGCATTTTCTTATGTTTTCTGCATGAAATGCAGAAAAAGCGGCGCTTTCGCGCCGCAAAAATGCAATCGGTACTCCACCAACTTCGTTGGCTCCGTGCCGCCCCGAATCTTTTTTGGCTGCGCCAAAACGGCCGCATGAGATGCAGCCGCCGCGCTTTCGCGCGGAATTTGAAATGTCGGAATTTCAAATTCACGGAGGTGGAGAACAGCAATGAAGCCCTAAAAACGCAGAAAAGCCCGCAGCATGATCGCTGCGGGCAGAATGGGGCGATATGAAGTTGTGGTGGGGCGGCGCAGCCGGAAGAGGCCGCAAAGATGACAAAGCGCAGAGAATGCGCCCCAACAAGCTACAGACTTGTTTCCCAAGTTCGAGCGGTGATGCGCCGAAGCAGCACATCTTTCCAAAACATAGCAAACGCACAGCGCAAAGCTTCCGCGTTTTGAATTTGCAAAGGATAAATTGTTGTACTTTTGCTAGATCGCTGCCAAACAGAATTTGCAAATGCAAACCTCAAAGCAGTTGGCTCCCTGCACGCCTTCTATCCTACGGCCTGTGTCAGCACACATGCCGTTGTGCTTTGCGACATGAACGGCAGGCAAATGCCGCTCTCACCCGCGCCGACCAGCAGCTCCGTGCCGCTTGGACTGATCAGGAGGGGATACGTCTCACACAGATACATCGGGCCGTCCGTGACGCCGTAGTTATTGCCGCCCACAAGCGATAAGCTGAGCGTCACATAGCTCGGTCCGTCCAGAATGGTCTGAATCGTCCAGAAGCCGCTCCACATCTCCTCAATGTCGTCACTGTCTTTATATACCCACTCCAGATCGACCGTACCGCCCGTCTCATCCTCAAGATAAAAGCGCAGCGAGAAATAGGCATAGCGGCTGCTTTCCCCCACCATGGTTTCTGTGATCCAGCCCATGCCGTCACGCTGCGATCCGGCAAGACCGAGCGCGGTCATGCCGCTCCAGCCGTCGGCAAGCCACGCGGAAAACTCGGCCGGGGCGTTGTACCAGGCATATTCTGTAAAGTCAAACGAAAGATAGTCGCCGGCTTCCGATATACACGGCGCAAGATAGCTCATCGCATCAAGCGAGGGATACCATTCGCAGGTGTTCCCGTTGTTGTCAGTGATGAAGACCTGGGTGTCGGCCTCATATGCAACGCCGTCGAGATTTGCAAAGAGCAGCACCGGTTCGCCGCTCTCTGACCGGTAGAGCACCTCCGTGACCTCGTCGGTCTGTGTTTTTTCGTTCCACTGGACACGGTTGATTGCAACCGTCGCGTTCTCATCGACCGGCACGATGCAATACAGATACCCCGCGCCGCCGATAATGTGATCCTCGTCAATCTCCGTGATAAAGGGGTATTCGAGGAGCATGGCCTCATTGGTTTCCCACAGCCACGAGGGGAAGCCGGCCTCGAAGCCCTCCTCAAACAGCCCGCCGACATAACCGAGATATGCCGCGCCAAACATGGTCATTGGAAAGTCGATCCTGTCCCGCAGCCATCCAAGAGAGGTCTCTGCCTCCTGTGAAAACCCGTATTGTACCGGCTGTGTGTCTGACGCCTCGTCGCGTGACGTGCGATCACGCATATCATTTTGCAATGGAGCTTCCTCCGGCTGCTTTTCAGGCGTTTTTTTGTCGGGTTTAGTAGGCATTTTTACCTTATCTGTACTTGTTCTCGATTCGTTAGGCTCTGTTTGCGTCTTCTGTACACAGGCACAGAGGGACAACAACAGAATCAGCGCCAGCATTAGTGCGAATACTCGTCTGGGGGTTGTTTTCATGGTCGCTCCTTTCAAAATTTTCCGCTTCGGCCGGAACCGCCGCCGCCGGATTCACTGTAACTGCTTCCACTGCTGGAGGAGCTGCGCTCGATCTTCCGGCTGGAGGTCGTCTTATGGGTAAAGCGATCTGTTTGCTCCGTAAGCCGGAGTTCCGCGGAGACGTAGTCGTTCGCGGTTGCTTTTTTTGATACAGTGTCCATTTTCTGCCATATCACAGCGACAACCGCGGCTGCTGCCAGCAGGGAAAGAGCGATCACGATAAGGAGCGGATAGAACAAGCTCGCCCGGACAGGCTTTCCTGCGGAAGCCTTTTCCAGATAGACGCTGCATTCTTTGACGTAATCCTCAAAGCCGCCGTACCAGTCGTTCTCGCCGAAATTGTCGAGGAAGACCTTTTCCAGCTTCTGCTGACCATAGCTGTTGAACGCATACTCGCAGCGTGAGCCGTAGCAGAACATTGCCCAATCGCGGTCATCCATGCTGAGCAGGAGCATGATCCCGTCGCGGTTCGGTCCTTCGCCCATGGTGCATTCATGGTAAATGGTGTAGGTCGCCTTATAGACGCCTTCAGAATGGAAGTCCCGATAGTCCTCCACGGTTACCATGTAGACGCCGACACCATACTTTTTGGAGACGCTTTCCGCCATCTTTTCCAGCAGCATATTTTCGTTTTCGCTGAGAAGTCCGGCTGCGTCCGTCACGTAAGAAAGCTGTGCGCCTGTCTGCTCAGCCGCAGCTGCGCCCACGCAGAGCACAAGGCAGAACATAAGCACCAGCAGGAGACAACGTATTCTTTTTTTCATGTCTCAGCCCTCCCTATCGCGCCAAAAGCAGCAGCGCGGTCACACTGATGGCAATAAGAGATGCCGCGATTGCCGCAAACAGGCCAATTACCCGTTTCGTGCTGACCGGAAGGTTGCCGACAAGCTTGCCGGTCTGACCGTTCATGGCAAAGAGGAAATCTTTTCCCTCCCACCTTGTGTTCAGGATCCAGACGGGAAGCAGTGCGTAATGCACCTTGCCGCGCTTCAAGTGGATATCCCGGCTCGTTTCATTGCAGGTGGTGTAGCCCGAAACCGTGCGTTCCAGTGCGCTCAGCAGCGAGCCCGCGCAGCGTGTGTCTGCCCGTTCCCGGCTGTCTTCGACGCTGACATCATATTTATCTGCCATAAATCCGGGCAGATACGCTGTGGAAAACGGCTTGAGATCTGCATAGTCAAACGGTTCGATGGAGTCCATGTAATCGTCCGGCATTTTGCTCGATGCGTCCACCGGGATCTTTTCAAAGGCAATGGAACCTGCGCGGTGCACATCATAGTGGCTTGTCTCCGTGATCTCATAATCTCCTGAGGTGTAGGTATGTACCTGCGTAGCATGGAATTGCGCACTTCCGCTGGCCTCACCGTCGTACATCCAGAAAGGTACATACACACCCTTGATCTGCTCCAGATGGTTGGCTTTGGAGAAGGTCGATGGCAGCAGAGGCTTTTTGAGATAGTGCTTCTTCAATGCCTTGATGGCATCCTCCTTGCTCAGCTTGAAGGGCAGCACAAAATCGGGTTTCAAAATGCCGCTGAACTGCCCCGGAATCACAGACGGATTTCCGCAGTATGGGCAGGACGTGGCTGCGGTCGTTGCGTCACAAATCAGCTCTGCCCCGCACGATGGGCAGCAGTAGGCTTTCATGTCGGCCGCGTCCGCGCCCCAGTCCTCGCTCAGGCCGGAAGAATCCCAGTCAGAGCCGTCTGCGGCAGTCTGCTGTTCTTCCGCTTTGGCAGATTTTTGAGCCGCCTTTGTTTCTTCCTGCTTCTGTGCCGCTTCCGCCGCTTTTGCTTCTTTTTCTGCGTAGAACGCTTCAATTTCTGCGATATCGAAGCTTGAGCCGCAGTAATCGCACTCCAGCCTGCCGGATTCTCCTACAAAATGGAGCGGTCCCGTACAGGCGGGACATTGATAATTTGTGATTTGTGTTGCCATCTAAGCTCCTCATTTCTCAGACCAGTGTTACAGCCCACAAGGGCAGATTGCAGCGCCGAACACAGTTATGATCGTGTTATTCCGGATATGTCCCGCAGGCTCACTGCTTGTGATAGATCGTGTTCGTGTCTCTTATGACGTTTTCTTCCGAATCGTACAAGACGCACATATCCGCCGCCGCATGATCGCTGTTTCCCAGCACGATCTGCTGCAGGTGCTCCGCCGCGTCCTCACTGTATTCGCCGCCGAAATACGGCGTCTGAAACGCGGACTCGACGCACAGCTCCCAGCCATTCCATTTCTGCTCCGTTTCGTCGAACCACAGCTCCTCTGCGTACCAGTGCGTCCCGTCCTCATTCTCGGAAAACACATATTTTTGCAGACCATCCTCGGAGATCCACGTGCCCTCGAGCAGCGCAAAAACATCGCGTGTCTGCTCATGCTCGGCGCTCTCCCGCTCTGCCTGCGCCTGCCGCTCCGCATCGCTGTAATACCGCGCCTCGTCTCCCATCGTCATCATACCGTAGTCCAGCCAGAACGTATCCGCCAGCCACGCAAACTGCGGAGAGTCCAGATAGCGCAGATGATAGATAACGTCGTGTTCGCTGTCCTCAATCGTCAGCCCGCTGATTTTTTCGGCAAAATCCGCCTGAACTGTCAGAACGCCGTTTTGAAAGGAATATTCAAACTGATCGCCCAGATCCTCAAAATTTGCATCGTAGCAGCGGATGGGCGTGTCCTTGAACTGCCCGCCGCGGTAATAGAGCTTCATGACCCCCGGGCTGTAAACGGTTTTTTTGATCTGGAAGTCGTCAAAAAGGACCGCTGTCTCCGGGTACTGATAGGTGCGCACGTCAGCACCGCCGCAGGCGGTCAGACCGAACAGCCCCATCCATAGACCTGCCATGATGAGGAACGCCTTGAGCTTCACAGCATTACCTCCGTTTCTCCGCAAATAGCCGGATTCTCCCGCTCCAAATTGGAGCGGGAGCCGGTTTTCGTGCAAATTTTCAGAAGGACGCTGCCCTTACTGGAACGTCATGTTGTTGAGAATGATGTCGGGCATCGTTCCCGGGACGCAGTCCATATTCCGAAGCCCGATGGAAAGGGCGCGGTTGTCGTCAAGCTGCGCGATATACTGGATCCATTCGTAGCCGATGTACTTATAGGTGCGGCCGCGGAAGGTGATGCCGCCGATCACGCGGTCTTCGATATCCTGATAGTTTTCGAAGCTGTCCTTGGAGGAATCAAATTTTTCAACGGTCTCCCTTACCTCAAACTGGATGGCGCCCGCACCAAACGCTGTGGGATCGTCGTTTTCCACCAGGCAGCGCGGTCCATCATCGTACGACCAGCCGGATACCGGGATCTTCGTCATGATCTTGACCTTCACATCGTCTTTTGCAAACTGGGCGATTTCCACGGAGAAGTCCTTCATCTCGGCGTTTGCAGACGCTGCCTTGTTCGCCTCGGCGGCCTCGGCCTTCACGATGTCCAGATACTTTTCGATGGCTTCTGTGCCGGAGAAGCCGCTGGTGTTGTACGCACTCACCGTATAAACGCCCGACTCGTTCTCCTTGAAATTGACGTAGATGAAATGGGAGTCGTCGTCCTCAGAGATCCATTTGTAGTAGCGGTAGTTTGCCTTCATGTGGTCGCTGTACTCTTCCTTGACGAACTGACCTTCCACGCCGAAGTAAGCAACAATATCATCGTAAGTTGCATCGAAAATATTCCTGTTGACCTCGTTCATCCAGACGTAGCCCTTCTGCACCTGCTCTTCCGTCACGATGCCGTCGCCGCCGGAGGCCATCGCGTCCGTCGGAGTGAGCGGAGCGCCTTCCGTCGGAGCAACTCCTTCCGGAGCGTCTTCTCCGATGGCATCCGGCATGGACTTGCCTGCGTCAATCAGAGGCAGATACCAGTCGGTATAGCGGTAGGGATATGTATCTTCCTCCATGTCATCCCAGTAGAGTCCCCACGGGCGCAGATAGATGTCGTAGTGGAACTCGTCATCGCCATCTTCATAATCGCCGCTGATCCAGATCATGTCGTCATAGTCCAAAAGGCCGGGGTCAACGATCCAGTCGGCATGCTCCAGCGCCACGTTTGTGAACCAGCCGCCCTCGGACATCACTGTGCCGTGCTCGCCGGTTCCGGCTTCGCTCAGACTGACCTGCGCGGAAGCCATGGGTTCGGACCTCGTGTAGTCCTCGTCCCAAAGCGTGATCGTGCCAGTGTAGTCCGTGCCGATGTCAATGACGCCGCAGACATCCCACCATTTTCCCTCCATGCTCTCGTAGTAGCCATAACAACCGCTCATCTTCCACCAGCCGTACCATTCGCCGTTCCACCAGTCGAGCAGTGCATCGCCAGTCTCGGCTGGATCGGAGGTCAGCGTGCTGTCAACGGGCGGTTCACTGCCGGTCGTATCAGCTGCAGAAGTCTCACGATTCAGAGAGGATGGGTCGATGGTGATCTTGCCGTTTTTCTTGCCGAAGAACTGCTCGAAGGTAGCCTCGACTGGACTGGTCGTGTCCTGAAGCAGATATGCTGTCCGGACTTCCAGCGTTGCGCCCGGAGCGACATCTGCAAACTGGCCTTCTATCACGGTTTCAAAGGTGTCGTAGTCGGTAAAGACAGTTGCTGTTTCCAGTTCTACGCCGTTTTGCATGAGCGTTTCATCGACGCTCCAAAGATACGACGCATTCTCCTTGCCGTTGTTTGTGAAGTCCAGTGTCAGAACGATTGCGTCATTTCCGTCCGAATCTTCCATGATGCACGCGCCCTTGTAGAGCAGCTCATAGTCACCGAGCTTGATCAGATTGGAGTCTTTCGCCTTATCCTTTCCGCAGGCGGTGAGGCTGCTGAGCAGCATCAGTGCCGCAAGAAGCAGGCATAGAAGCTTGGTCTTCGTCTGTTTCATAATTCCCTCCCGATATTCTTAGGGATACACAAATCTGCTAATCAACAGGAAATAACATAGCCTTCCGGAAAAAACAGCAGTGCATACCTTCGACATTTGCTTTCCTTATTTCTTTTCGCGCTGGATAAGATTCCCATCCTTGTCGGTGAACTTGCCGCAAAGAATCTTGATAAAGTCAACAAGATATCCGATGCCGAACAGGCCGGCCGTCAGCGTATAGAGAATACCCGTGCCGATCTTGCCGACATAGTAGCGGTGGACGCCAAGCCCGCCAAGGAAGAGGCAGAGCAGGAACGTTGTCAGCCAGTCCTTCGTTTCGACCGGAACCTCTGGTGCGACATAGTCCTCTACTTCCTCACCGTTCAAGATCTTCTTCACGGTTTCAGTCACGGTGTCGATATAGCCGCCGCGCTCCGTTGCAAGGCCTACCGTCGCGCCCTTGAGTCCCTTGCGCAGCGCACTGTTCTTATCAACGCGCATACCGCCAACCGACATCTTGGCCTCCGTAATGACCGGCTGGATCCGGATGTGTGTGCCGTCCTTGAGGAAAAGCCAGAGACCAACGTCCACATTTGGTTCTTTCTCGAACGAGATGCGTTGCCCGGGAATGCCGCCCTTGATCTGGAACGGCATCTGGAACGCTGCCTTGCGGGCATTGAGCTTCTCCATGATCTCCTCGAGTGTGGTGGAATAGGAAAGATCAAATTCACGGGGGCTGGTCGCGAATGCGACATCTTTCATGCTGCCAGTAAGGTTATCCATAATGTTTTCTCCTTTCTAAAGTCCGGTGGGTGGCTGATACGTATTGTGCTTCTATGCGGTTTATTTTTTCGTAAAAGTGCCGCTGATGCCGTAGCCGGAGTTCTCATTCATGGTAAGGCTGTTGCCATCCACGGAGAACGTGTAAGTAGACGGTTCGCTCCAAGCCTCCAGCGTCACCGTAAGCTGGTCGCCGTCAATGGTATAGGTGCCATTCTGCTTCATGTACGCATTCTCCATGGTGCATTTGCCTTTTCCGTTGAATGTCCATGTGATCACGCCGTCATCTCCGAGATCAGCAGACCATGTTCCGGCCAGCGCATCCTTACTGCCGCAGGCGGCAAGCGTCAGGAGTGCAGCTGCAATCAGGAGTAATGCTACATACTTTCTCATTTTTAAGTCCTTCTTTCCAAATCGTCGTTTGATGGATGGTTCAGCCGTTCACCGCGCCGCCGCAGTATTCACAGCAGCCGCTTGCGTCCGGCGTGGTAGTCGCGCCGCAGTAGGGGCAGGTAACTGCCGCTTTGGGCGCGGCGGCCTGCTCAATCTTCTCACGCACATCTTTTCGTACCTGCGTCAGTGCATGACGGATCTCCTCGCCGAGCTTTTTGCAGTTACGGTACTCGACGTTGGTTTCAGGGTTGCATCTTGCCGGCATGCCCGGGCGTGCCGAGGGCGGCGTAATGTCTATAGAGCTGGAGTTGACCTGAAAGCGCATTTCGTTGAAGTAGGGGTTGTTGACGAATATGGTGATGTAGAAATCATAAGAGTATTCATAGCGCGGCGGATTGTAGCTGACCTCATTGCCGTCCTTATCCTCGCGCGTGAGTTCCGAACGGCTCTCGTCAATATCAAGATTGCAGCCGGTCACGTCTGCAAAGTCCAGAACATCCGGGTTGGCCTCCTGCAGATCTCTTGCTCTTGTTACCATAAATTTACCCGCGTCCTCGTCCAGAAGCACCTTGGTGTTCGTGCCGAGCGTCCGGGTGGTGTGGAACGCCGCAACCTTCTGCCGGTTTTCCTCACGGTAGGCAAGCTGCGCCTTGATCTCCTCGACGGTGCTGCTGCGCCGGTCAGAGAACCACGGCGAGAGCTTTTTGGCGCAGTTTTTGCAGAGATTCCCGTTTTCCAGCTTGCGGTTGCCAAGTAAGCCGATCTTTTCTCCGCAAATATCGCAATATTTCTTATCGAACAGTCCCATATATGTACCAATCTCCTTTGTATTTGCTTCTCAAATTATGCGGCGTACTGTGCATCTGCCTTGGAATTGAGCACCGCGCCGTAGATGTACAAGGCCGGAACGGCCACGCCCGTCAGAACGCTTGTGACGTTAAACTCGCCGCCGTTGACCAGATTCATCACGATGCTCAAGACGCTGAATACAGCCACGATTGCGCCCCATACGATGAGCCCGCCTGCTTTTTCGCTGCGCTTGCTGTGCTTGACGCCTTTGATTCCGGCGATCAGCTGGCAAATCCCTCCGATCAGTGTCAGAAACAGCGCTGCCCAGTAGGCAAATGTCAGACCAGATGCTGCGCCGAGTCCTGCCGCCAGCGCACCCAGTCCACCGACAAGCACACCCGCAATGATGGAGAATACAGCGGCAATGATCATCAGAATGCCAGTGACCTTCAAAAACTTGTGTCCATTCATAATAATTCCTCCTCGCCTCCTTGTTGTTTGTTGTTGTTTGTTTTTATTATTCCGCAGGGCGTCTTGCTCCGCACTCTGCGCAAAATACACTACTGCCATTCGGCATCCCGCACTCCGGACATTTCCATCCGCCGTCCGGCGCAGGTCTTGAAAAAATCCCGATCTCTGTTTCCTCAGCAAATGCTGCCAGAAGGTTAAAGATGCTCTGTGCGCCCGCGCCACAGTAGTTGTTCGTGAAAACCTCGCCGCCGTCCTGCCATGTCGCGGCAATGCAGCTGTCCGCAACACCATCCGGGCAGACGCCGGGGGAAACCGGAAGCTCCAGCGCGCGAAGCTCTTGTCCGATGCTGCTGAAATATGTCCGCGCCTTCTCCGGCTCGACAGCGATGTTCTGCCTGAAAATAGGCTTACCGTCGCCATCCTGATACCGATAGGAGAAAAGCATCTGCTTCTCCGCTCGGGATGGCAGCGTCCGCTCGTCGAGAAGGAAGCTGAAGCAGTCACGCGCAGACGAGGCGTTTTGCTCCCAGTAAATTCCGACCAACTCTGCTGTTTCGCGCACCTCACGCTGCTCTGTTTCAAGCGTGGATGCAGCATACGCTTCCTCGGCAATACCCAGAACCAAGGCCTCCAGTGCCTCCGCATGGCTGCCGCTGAGCTTTTGGGTCTTACTCCCGTCATCGGTGCGCCAAACGACCCGGATCTCACTGTCGGTTTCATCTGCGGTATCGGAAGACGGCTTTCGGTATTCGGGCAGATCCGACTCTGCCAGCATATTCTGAAGCGCAAACCACTGTAGCCACGTTAGCTGCCATGGAACCGGGTTGGAAAACGCATCTGTCCTGCTTTTTCTTACCTCATCACTGCCGGACTGGCTCGGAAACCAGCCGGTCAGCAAAGGCGTATCGTCCTCCTGGTAAAATTTCAGTGAAAAGCTGCTGTAGTAATTCCTGTGGTTCTGCCGCCACTCAAATTCCACCAGTTCCTTGCCTGCTCTGTATGCATCCGGATTCTCCATTCTGCCTCCATCTTGAATCCGGCTTCCGATAAAAAACCTGTACAGCAAAACGCCTGCCAGTGTGATAACTGCAATCACCGAGACGATGATCAGAGCAATTTTCAGTGCTTTTCTCACTTCAAATCACCGTCGTCAAACGGATCGCCGCATTCGGGGCAGAACTTCGGCGGATGCGCCGGATCAGCCGGCTCCCAGCCGCACTTGTCGCATTTGTACTGCGGAACGCCGGCCGGCTTGGGTTTGCCGCATTCAGCGCAGAACTTGCCCTTATTCACCGCGCCGCAGCTGCACGTCCAGCCGTCTGCCTGCGCTTCCGGCTTTTTTGTGCCGCATTCCGGGCAGAACTTTCCGGTTGCCGTCGCGCCGCACTGCGGGCATTTCCAGCTTCCTGCCGCCGGCTTGGGTTCCGGCTTTTTGGAGCCGCAGTTCGGGCAGAAATTGCCGGTGATACCGCTTTGTCCGCAGCTGCACGTCCAGCCGTTCGTGGGCGCTGCCGGTGCAGCGGGAGCCGGAGCGGGCTGTGCTTGCTGCTGCGCACCCATCTGATAGAGGTTCTGTGCGTTCATACCGCCCATCTGGCCCGCCATGTTCATGCCCATGAACGCCATTGCAGGACCCGCGCCCTGATTGGCCGCCGCAGATTGCATCGCGGAAGCCTGTGCGCCAACGAGGTGCGCCGCCGCTCTCGTCGGATCCATGAACGCTGCGTTGCGCTGCAGCTCCTTGATCATCTTCTCATCTTCCTCGCTCGCCTTGACCGACGAAACGCCGAAGGAAACGATCTCAAGCCCACGCAGGTTGCGCCATTTTCCGGAGAGGACTTCATTCAGCGCGTCCGCCAGCTCCATTGTATGGCCGGGAAGCGCGGAATAGCGGATGCCCATGTCGGAAATTTTTGCAAATGCAGGCTGAAGCGCAGTCAGAAGCTCAGTTTTGAGCTGCCCATCCAGCCGGTCGCGGGTGTAATCCTCACCCACGTTGCCGCAGACGTTTGTGTAGAACAGAATCGGGTCGCAGATGCGGTAGCTGTATTCGCCGAAGCAGCGGATGGCGATGTCGATATCGATGCCCGCGCGCTGGTCGACGACGCGGAACGGCACCGGAGACGGCGTACCGTATTTGTTGCCGATGAGCTCCTTGGTATTGAAGTAGTAGACGCGCTGGTCCTTGGGCGGCTCACCGCCGAAGGTGAAGCGCTTGCCGATGTTCTTGAAGGTGGCGAGGATGTTCTCGCCCAGCTTGCCGCAGAACAGCGACGGCTCCGACGAGGAATCGTATTTGAATTCGCCGGGCTCCGCGCAGAACTCGGTGACCTTGCCCTGATCGACGATGATCATGCACTGGCCGTCGGCGACCGCGATGACGGAGCCGTTGGAGATGATGTTGTCCGAGCCCTTCGTGTTGCTGCTGCGGCCGGAGGTCCGCTTCTGGCCGCGAACGGCCATGACGCTTTCCGGAAGAGAATCACAATAGAAATACTCAAGCCACTGATCGGCCATCACGCCGCCCGCGGCGCCCAGAGCTGCTTTGATAAGTCCCATTTGTTTACGCTCCTTTACTGACAGAATAATAAATGGTATCTGCATCTGTGCTTGCTTTCAGGATACCATAGTTTGACGCATCCGGCAACGGGAATGTTCCAATTTCATGAAAAATCACGAATTTTCGCCGCTCCGCGCGGCTGGGCAGAAACAAAAAACTGACCATAGGAAAGAAAGGCGGGGTTTGGTATGATGGTGGAGAATATCTGTGGGCAGCCCATGCCTTCCCCTCATAGTGGAAGCCTTTGGAGTGCGCAAATCCCAAGCCTCCCCTTCCAGGGGAGGTGGCTCGGCGAAGCCGAGACGGAGAGGTCGCATCAAATCTGCGGCGACCTCTCAGTCAGCCTGCGGCTGACAGCTCCCCTGGGAGGGGAGCCTTTCCGAAGACAGAAAGGAGCACCGATGCGGTTTATTTATTGTTTGTGCTATGCGGCGGGGCTGGGCGTGGTGAGCTTTGTGCTGGGCAGGCTCGTGCCGAAGGAGTGGTTCGACTATACGCGCTTCCCCTACCGGAGCTTTGCGTTTGAAAAGGGCGGGAAGATCTACGAGGCCATCGGCATTGCAAAGTGGCAGAGCCGCGTACCGGATATGAGCCGGATCTTCCCGAAGCTCATGCCCGCCAAGAAGATCCCGGCCCGGCCGGACGAGCAGACGCTGCTCGTCATGATCCGCGAGACCTGCGCGGCGGAGGCCACGCACGCGCTGCTCATTCTGGCGGGGCTCGGGCTGCTTGCCATCTGGCCGGGCGCGGGCGGCATCGTTTTATATCTGATCTACGCCATTTTCGGCAATCTGGTTTTTCTCATCATTCAGCGCTATAACCGCCCCCGCCTTGTGCGGCTGTATGAGCGGATGTGCGCAAAAAGGAGCAAAGAAGCATGAAAGTCCTGATCCTCAGCTGCAATACCGGCGGCGGGCACAATTCCTGCGCCCGGGCCATCGGCACGGAGCTGCAGCGCCGCGGCCACACCTATGAGACCGACGACGCGCTCTTGTACGTGTCGAAGGGCACGAGCCGCTTTGTGAGCAACTGGCATGTGCGCTTCTACCGCTATTTCCCGAAGCTCTACAACAAGGGCTATCAGTACGCGGAGGAGCATCCGGCGTCGTTTGACGAGTCGTCTGCGGCCTGCCGCATCCTGCGGCGCGGGTGCAAGCGGCTGCGCGCGGCCATCGTGCAGGGCGGATATGACGCGGTGGTGTGCGTGCATCTGTTCCCCGCGCTGATGCTCACGTTCATCCAGCGGCAGCAGCCGCTGCCGGTCAGGACCATGTTCATCGCCACGGACTACACCGCAAGCCCCTCCTGCGACCGGATGCAGCTGGATACCTGCGTCATCCCCGACGCGTCGCTGCGCGCGGAATTTGAAAAAAACGGCGTCCGGCCGGAGACCATCCTCCCCTGCGGCATCCCCGTGCGCGAGGAGCTCTATACCTGCCTGCCGAACCGGGAGGCGAAGCTCGCCGTGGGGCTCGAGCCCTCGCACCGGCATCTGGTGATGATGACCGGCAGCATGGGCTGCGGGCCGATGGAAAGAATCACGGAGCTACTTGCAAATTCGCTCCCGCCGGAGTATGATGTGACTGTAGCCTGCAGCAGCAACCGGCAGCTTCTGCGGCGCATGGAGCGCAGGTTCGCGGACAAGCCCAACATCCACATCCGCGGCTTTATCAGCAACGTCTCCGTCCTGATGGACAGCGCGGATCTCTTCCTCACCAAGCCCGGCGGCATCAGCACGACCGAGGCCATGGTCAAGGGACTGCCGATGGTGCTGGTCAACGTGGTGGGCGGATGCGAGACGCCGAACCTGAATTTCTTCGTCTCCCACGGCGGCGCGGCCACGGCCGGCACGCCGGAGGACATCGCCGCGCTCTGCAGGGAGCTGCTGGAAAACGACGAAGAACGCCTCATCATGCGCCAGTCGCTGCTGGCCATGAAGCAGATCCCCGCCGCGCAGGCCATCTGCGACCGGCTGGAGGGATAAAGCGCGCAGACTGCGGAAATCTAATGATACAAGGAGGGCACCCAACATGACGAATGTGAATCTGGATAACTTTGACGCGGAGGTCATGCAGGCACAGACGCCTGTCGTGGTCGATTTCTGGGCCAGCTGGTGCGGCCCGTGCATGATGCTCGCGCCTGTGATGGAGGCGCTGGACGGCGAGATGGACGGCGTGAAGTTCTGCAAGGTCAACGTCGACGACGAGCGCGATCTGGCCATGGAATTCGGCATCGAGTCCATCCCGACGCTGCTGTGCATCAAGGGCGGCAAGGTCGTGAAGCGTCTGGTCGGCTACCGGGAGAAGGACGCGCTCAAGAAGGAGCTGGAAGCGCTGTGAAGGTCCGGCTGAACGAAGACAAGGAGGTCGTCGCCCGCGTCAAGGAGGGGCTCAAGCGCACCGGCGGCTACTGCCCGTGCAGGCTTGCGCGGACGGAGGAAAACAAGTGCATGTGCAAGGAATTCCGCGAGCAGATCGCCGACCCCGACTTTGAGGGCTACTGCCACTGTATGCTCTATTATAAGGAAAAATAATTGAAGACCCTTCCTGTTTCGGGAAGGGTCTTCCTGTGTTTCCGGGGGCTTCCTGCGGCGGGCGCAGAAAGTTGTGAAGAATTTCTGAATTATTTACAAAAGTATTGCAATTTTTAAATCTTACGGTAAACTGGAGTCACAAAAGAAGCGGCGAAGCTCGCCGCAGAAAGAGGTGTACAGGGATGAAACGTACATTTGCAAAGCTTCTGAGCCTGTTCGTGGTGCTGACGCTCGTCATCGCCATGGTCCCGGCGGTTTTCGCCGTGGATGGAATAGTCTCAGTCACAGCGGGAAATACCACGCTGAAGGTCGGCGACACGACGAGGGTCAGCGTCACAGATGCAAACGGAACTGCTGTGCCGAACGTGACGCTCACCAGTGACCATACCGATATCGTCAGCGTTATTGACAGCTCGACGATCAAGGCACTGAAGGTCGGTTCCGCCACCATTACGGCGATGGTGACAGAGGACGGAAAAACGCAGACGCTCGGCAGCGTCCAGATCACTGTGGAGTTGGGCGTGACTGCGATCACGGCCGATCCTTCTTCCATTGAGATCGATGCTGACAACGCGAAGACTGCTTCCCTGTCCGTGACGCTCACGGGCGCGGCAGCTGGCGACGTGCTGGCGGTCCGGTCGTCCGACGAGAGCGTCGTGACGGCGCAGGCTGGCTCCATCACACTTCCGGGCGGCAGCTGCACTGTCACGCTGACGGCGGTGAAGACCGGCACGGCTGCGGTCACGCTCAGCTGCGGCACAGCCACGGCGCAGGTCGCTGTAACCGTCAAGGCATCGGGGACGCATACCGTGACCTTTGAAAAGCAGAAGCTGACGGTCGAAAAGGGCAAAACGGCCACGAACACTGCAAAGGCCACGACTGGCGATACGCTCACCTACGCCAGCAGCAGCACAGCAGTCGCTACGGTCGACGCTTCGACCGGTGCAGTGACCGGCGTTGCCGCCGGGACGGCCACGATCACCGCGACGGTCAAGAACGCCTACGACGTTATCGTCGAGACGGCGAGCTACACCGTCGAGGTCGCGGACGCGTATAAGATCGAGCTGAGCGCCGCGCCGTCGAGCCTGACGGCCGGCAGCGCCTCCACTGTCTCCGCGACGGTCTATCAGTACAAAACGGAACGGGGCTACGTGCCCTATCAGCAGTCCGTGGAGCTGACGTGGAACGCCTACAAGGAAAGCGTTGCCGATCTTGGCGGCAGCAATCCGAGCAAGGCCGTGACGACCACGACGAGCAGCGGCTCTTCGAGCGTCACGCTCTATACCTACGCGACCGGCACGTCCAAAACTGCCGTGCAGGTACCGGTGACGGTCTCCGTCACGATCAGCGGCACGACCTATCAGGCTTCTCCGCTCTCCGTGAGCGTGAGTCCGGCCTCCGCGCCCTCGTTTGCGGTGCATGAGGAGGATTATTTCGATCCCGACGACTTCTCCGAGGCCGTCGACGGCGCGACGGGCCGCTACGCGGGCAAGCTCTCCGCCATCACCATCGAGGGCTCGAACGGCGGTTCGGTCTATGAAAACGGCAGCCGCGTGAGTTCGTCGATGAAATACTATGTCTCCGGTGCGCGCAACAAGCTGATCTCCAGCCTGTATTTCCGGACCTCCTCCACCAGCACGACGAACGCCTACTTCACCTACATCGGCTATGACGCCGACGGCGATGTGATCGCCGCGGGCAAGGTGACGCTCGGCGATGAGAGCGTCGACATGGAATACTCCGCCAGCTTCGGCGGCAGCGTGACCTTCCTGGAATCCGATTTCAGCAAGGCCTTCTCCGGCAAGGCGGGCGAAAAGCTCGACTATGTCACGTTCGCGATGAACCGCGCGACGGCCGTTATGAACAACAAGACCTACAGCCTGAACGACGGCAGCAACGCCGCCATCTTCGGCTGGGCCTACACGACCTCCAAGGCCACGACGAAGCTGAGCTCCACCGACAAGTGCTACTATCAGGCGAGCTACACGCAGCTCGACCTCGACGAGATCACCTACGTGACCGGCAGCTACCGGACCAAGTACACGGTCTACCTCCCCTACACCGCTGTCGGCACCTCCGGCTCGCGGTATGAGGGCTACACCGCCATCACCGTCTCCGGCGACGACTCCATCACGGCCTCCGGCGCGTCGATGAAGACGCTGGGCGCAGCGGATGCGGTCCTGCGGGCCTACCCGAACGCCGCTTATGTGATGTTCAAGCAGCCCGCGGTGAGCGAAGGCCGTCTGCTCTACAACTTCCGCTCCGTCGCCGCGCAGAACTACACGGCGGTCGACTACAGCAAGGACCAGTTCTATCTCAGCGGCACGAGCGCGAAGAACCTGTATCTCGACAGCGTCTTCTTCCTCCCCGCGGCGGACTGCAGCACGCAGATCCGGCTCGCCTTCACGGTCTACGGCACGTCCGGCACGCAGCTGGGCAGCGGCGAGCTGACCGTGCGCGTGGCCTCGAAGACGGCCTCCTCCGTCTTCTCGGATGTGAACGCGCGGACCTGCTCGTGGGCGGCGAACGCGGTCGACTTCATGAATGAATACGGCCTCGTCAAGGGCACAGGCACCTCCACCTTCGGCTGGAAGGGCAGCATGACCCGCGGCGACTTCGTCCTCATCCTCTATCGCAACGCCGGTTCTCCGTCGGTCTACGGCGTATCGAACCCGTTCACGGATGTGAAGAGCACGGATTACTACTATGAGGCCGTCCTCTGGGCGTACCGCAACAACGTCGTCAACGGCACCAGCACCACGACGTTCGGCCCGAAGGGCAAGATCACGCGCGAGCAGATCGCCTCCATCCTCTGGCGGCTCGCGGGCAAGCCGGTCTACTCGGCCAGCCTGCGCAGCTACACGGACTATGCCTCCGTCAGCGATTACGCCTATGATGCAATGAGCTGGGCGGTCGGCAGCGGCTATGTCAAGGGCAGCGGCGCCAAACTCAGCCCCAAGAACAACGCCACCCGCGCCGAGGTCGCGGTCATGCTCCACCGGTATCTGACCAAGTAAAAAGCAGAAAAAATGCCCCGCCGACAGGCGGGGCATTTTTCTGTTTATTTCTCGCGGTCTTTCAGGTCCTGCAGGATCTGGTCGTAGAATTCCTTGCTGATCTTATATTTGCGCAGGTAGATGATGTAGCCGGCGGCGATGAGGATGAGGGGGATGGCCAGCATGGCGAGCTTGATGGTGAGCTTGCCGGAGGCGTCGATGGCGGCCGCGGCCGCGTCGCTGCCCCTGGTCTTGATGTCGGCGAGCATGATGCTGATGCTGATGAGACCGGTCGAGAGCGCGCCGCCGATCTTGTTGACGAGCGGCTGGATGGAGAAGGTGATGGACTCGGAGCGGCGGCCCAGCTTCCACTGGCCGTATTCGATCGTATCGGCAAGGAACATGAGCATCAGCAGCTGGATGAAGGCCTGGCCGACGAACATGAGGATGGCGGCCAGCGCGATGAGGGCGATGGAATGCTCGGCAAAGAAGAACACGGCGTAGCCCGCGGCGACGAGGATGGTCGCGCCGGTATAGAGCTGGCGGCGGTCATGCTTTTTTGAGAACAGTGGGAAGATCATGAGCGCGGCCAGCTGCGCCACGCCGCAGACAGCCGCCAGCACGGCATACATGTTGATATCGCCGTAGAGGTACTGCATGTAATAGGTGGCGAAGCCCGTCGTGGTGCAGTAGCCGACCATGAACAGGGCCATGGAAAGCGTGGTCCACATGAGCTGGTCGTTTTTCGTCAGCGCGTTCCACATGTCGCGGATGGTGAACTTCTCCTCGTCCTCCTTGATCTCGCGGTTCTCCTTCACGCCGAACAGCGGGAAGCACAGACCGGCGAGGTAGATGACGCTCACGGCGACCGTCATCCACGCCTTCGGCGTGTTGCCGAGGGCAGCGGTGATGGGCTGCCAGCCGACCATGATGATGTACATGCCGATGTTCGCGCAGATGCGGGCGAAAGCGCCGTAATTCTCGCGCTGCTTCTGGTCCTGCGTGAGGGCGGGCAGAAGCGTCCAGTAGGCGATGTCGTTGATGCCGTAGCTGATATCCCAGAGGACGTAGGCGACGGCGAAGAAAATGACGTAGGCCGTGCCGGTGCCGACGTTGCCGAAGAGGATCAGGTAGAAGATCACGGACACGACGCCGCCGACGAGGATCGCGGGCTTGAACTTGCCCCACTTCGTGTGGATGTTGTCGATGACGAGGCCGGTGATGGGGTCGTTCAGCGCGTCGGCAATACGCAGGACGGAGAGTACAAGACTGACCGCCGCGAACACATGCAGCGGCAGCGAGAGGATGTTGGACAGGAAATACAGAAGCGCGTTTGCCTCAAACGCATAGAACATGTCGCGGCCGATGGTGCCGAGGCCGAAGAAGTATTTGTTGCGGCGGTCAAGGTTTTTCATGACTGCACACCTCCTGAATGAAATAGACATTGGAACCGAAATCGCCCTGCATCCGGCCGTCCGGGTCGTAGCCCGTACCGGAAAAGCGCGGTGCCAGGCAGATCCCGGCGGCGAAGGCCGCGCCGGAGGCCGTCAGGCTCTGGCTGCCGTCGGACATGCGGTACAGGCTGTCCGCAGTCTGGACGGCAAGGCCGTTGGGATTGAGCTTCACGGGCAGCACGTGGCGCAGGAGCGTCCCGAAATCGCCCACGCGCAGAAGCTGGGGGCGGGAGGTCAGGCGATACTGCTTCTCCCTGTCCAGCCCCGTCACGCGCAGGTGCTCGTAGCCGGGAGCGGCGGGCTGCAGGCCGTGGAAGACGGCCGCGACGGTCTCCTGCTTCGTCTGCATCTGCCAGACGGTCCCGCCGCCGTCGGTGCGGCCTCTTGCGAAGCGGCCGTACTGGAGCGTGCGGCGGTGGGCGCGGTAGAACTCCGTCTGCGCCCGGATCTCCGCCTGCTCGACCGGCAGGAGCTCCGTGAGGTCGAGCTCGTAGCCGAGGCAGCCGAACAGGCTCACGTTGCCGCGCGTAGAGAGCGGTGTGTGCCGCAGCGTCTGCGCGTGCGGGCTGGCCGAGACGTGCGTGCCGAAGCACGAGGGCGGATAGAGGAAGCTGAGGCTCTGCTGGATGCGCAGGCGCTCGACGGGGTCGGTATCGTCGGAGCACCAGATCTGCGGAGAGAACCAGAGCATGCCGCAGTCAAAGCGGTTGCCGCCGGACGAGCAGCTCTCAAGCAGGATCTGCGGCCGGGGCAGGAAGATACGGCGCAGCACGTCGTAGAGGCCGAGGACGAAGGCGTGCTGCTGCGCGCCGAGCGCGCAGGAATGGCGGTTCATGTCCCACTTGACATAGGAGATGGGCGCGGAATCGAGGATGCCGCCGACGCTCTCGACGAGATAGTCCCGCACCTCCGGCTTTGTGAGGTCGAGCAGCAGCTGGTGGCGGCCGAGCAGATCCTCCCGGCCGAGGACGTCGTGCAGGGCCCAGTCGGGGTGCTGCCGGTAGAGCTCAGAGTCGGGGCTGACGGATTCGGGCTCGAACCAGAGGCCGAACTGCAATCCCATGGCGTTCAGCTTTTCGCCGAGGCCGCGCAGGCCGCCCGGCAGTTTCTTTTCGTTCACGGTATAGTCGCCGAGGCTGGTGGTATCGCTGTTGCGCTTGCCGAACCAGCCGTCGTCGAGGACGAACAGCTCGCAGCCGAGCTGCTTTGCCGCCCGGCCGAGGCGCAGGAGCTTCGATTCCGTAAAATCGAACATGCAGCCCTCCCAGCTGTTGTAGACGATGGGGCGGGGCCGGCACTGCCAGTCAGGCGGGATGAGGTGTTCGTTCACATACCGGTGGAAGCAGGCGGATACGCCGCCGAAGCCCGCGCCGGAATATGCCATGACGGCCTCCGGCGTCTCAAAGCGCGCGCCGGGCGCAAGTTCCCAGTCGAAATTCGCGGGCGAGATGCCCTGCAGCACGCGGGTGAGGCCCTGCAGGCTCTTCTGCGTGCTGAGATAGTGGCTGCCGGAGTAGAGCAGGTTGAAGCCGTAGACCGCGCCCGCCTGCTCCCCCGCGTCCGGCGCGGCGAGCAGGAAGCCGGGGTTGGCGCGGCTGGAGGACGCGCCGGTCGTACTCTCGAGGCAGGTCCTTGCCATGGTGACGGGCGTGCGGGTGTGCTGCATCTCGGCGATCCAGCCGCCGGAGAAGGTATGCATTTCCCAGTCGCCGGGAAGCTCCGTGCAGGCGCTCATGCATTTGCGGATGTGCACGGCGGAGCTGCCGCAGTTTTCGAGGATCGCCCGCCGGGTAAAGACCGTGGGCAGGACGCCATAGAGGAGCGTCAGGCGGAGCTTCGCCGCTGCGTCTTCCAGGTACACGGCGAGGATGGTCTGGCCGCGGGAGACGGGCAGCGCCGAGGGCGGCGGCTCCTTCAGCACCTCGCAGCCGAGATAGCGGAAGTCGGTGGAGACGGCTCTGCCGCCGATCGACAGCTCCAGCGGGCTTTCGCGGTAGTCGCCGCGGCCGCAGCCGCTCCACTCGAGCGGCAGGATATCGAGGCAGTCGGCGTTGGAGCCCTCGCGGTAGAGCGTGCTGTCGCCCCAGCCGCAGCCGGGGCGGGCGGCGAAGGCCGGCGCGTCGGCAGTCTCGGCGCGCGCGCCGAAGTGCAGGTGCTCGAGAAACCCGTCCTTCACGCGGAAGAGATAGGACGCTTCTTCATTTCGCAGGTGGAACACGCCTTGTCTGACGTTGATCATTCGATGCGGTAGACCTCCCCTCTGACGTAGGTGTTGAATGCCTCGTCCGTCACGCCGCCGTGCTGGATCATATCGGCGTAGAACGCGCCGGAGCGCTTGATGGTGCGCGTCTGGGTGGCATAGTCGATGTTCACGAGGCCGAAGCGGGCGCTCTCGCCCTCCAGCCATTCGAAGTTGTCGCAGAAGCACCAGTGGTAATAGCGCTCAAAGGGCAGGCCGGACTGGACGATGGCCTCCAGATGCTCGTAGAGATAACGGGCGCGGAAGGCATCCTGATTGTCGCAGGTGCCGTTCTCCGTCACCCAGATGGGGCGGCGGAGAAGCTTTTCAAGCTTTTGGGCGCAGCGCACGATGCCCTCGGGGTAGATCTCCCAGCCGAGGTCGTTGCGGGGGCTGTTTTTGCGCACGCCGTCGGCGAAGCCGGTGACGGTCGAGCGCGTATAGTAGTTGACGCCGTGGAAGTCGCAGTATTCGCCCTTCGGCAGCTTCCAGTGATTGCGCAGCGGCCAGCGGAACGTGCCGGTGGTCATGGCCTCGGTGATCGCGCCCTGGAACAGCCACTCGACGGCCTTCGCCGTCGCGGCCTGGGCCGGATTGCGGGGGTTTTCCGGCTCGAAGACGCGCAGGTGGTTGGCGAAGCCGACCATGGTGTCGGAATAGCCCATGGCCTCGCGCGTCTCATGGAGCATCCGGTAGCAGCGGATGTGGCAGTAGGCCATGTTTTCGAGCACGGTGAAGGTCTCGGCGAATTTCTTGTGTCCCGGGGGCCAGTCGCCGAAGAAATAGCCGTTGGTCGCATAGACGTTCGGCTCGTTGATGGTGATCCAGTCGCTGACGAGATCGCCGAAGCGGTCGGCGCAGAGCTTGGCAAAGGATAGGAAATCGTCGAGATTTTCGCGTTTGGAGAACGCGCCCATGCGCTCGAACCACATGGGGTTGGAGAAATGGTGGATCGTCAGCAGCGGGCGGATGCCGAGCTGGCGCAGGTATTCCAGTTCCGCGCGGTAGTGCGCGACGGCGGACTCGTCGACCTGCCCGCGCTCGGGCATGATCCGGGCCCACTCGACGCCGAGACGGGCGATGGGCAGGTGCAGGCCGGCCATGAGCGCGCAGTCCTCGCGCCAGCGGTTCCAGTGGTCGTCGGCGACGGCGGGGTCGGAACCGTCCTTGATCCGGCCCTGGTGATACCAGTCGTTCCAATTGCTGCCGACCTCGCCGCCCTCGATCTGCGCCGAGGCGGAGCTGACGCCAAGCAGAAAGCCCTCAGGGAACTGTAAACGCATCGGATGTCCTCCTTCATAATCGTTGATTTTGATGGTATGCAAGACCAAAGGCTCCCCTGAAAGGGAATCCTTATCTATTCTTCCGGCAGCAGCCTTGTCCTGCGCAGCAGATAATATCCGTATCCCGTCACATCTGCCAGCGCCCACCCGATCGGGATCGCCGCCCAGATGCCGACCTCGCCGACGGGTCCTGCCAGCAGATACGCCAGCGCCACGCGCACGCCGAGCGAGATGACCGTCAGCACCACCGACATCCCCGGCCGCTTCACCGCGCGGTAGAACCCGTAGAGCAAAAACAGACACCCGATGCCCACATAGCACGCGCCCTCGATCCGCAGATACCGCACACCTGCCGCCAGCACCTCCACCTCGCCGGCCTGCACGAAGATCCGCATCAGCGGCTGCGCGAACACGCACACGAGCAGGGAAATGAGCGCCGAGAACCCCGCCGAGACCAGCGTCGCGTCCCGGAAGCCCCTCCGGATCCGCTGCCGCTGCCCCGCGCCGTAGTTCTGCGCGACGAAGGTGGAAAACGCGTTGCCGAAATCCTGCACCGGCAGATATGCGAACGAGTCGATCTTCACCGCCGCGGCGAACGCCGCCATCGTGACCGGCCCGAAGCTGTCGACCAGCCGCTGTACGAGCAGAATGCCGAAATTCATAGCCGACTGCTGCGCGCACGTGAGCAGCGACATGTCGAGAATGTCCGCCAGCACCTGCCGGTCAAACCGCAGCGACCGGATATCCGGCAGCAGCCCGCGACAGCGCAGCGCCGTATAGACCGTCAGGCCGATCCCCGAGACGTACTGCGAAAAGACCGTCGCCGCCGCCGCGCCTGCAATGCCCCAGCTGAACCGGAGCACGAACAGCAGATCGAGCGCGATATTGAGCCCCGCCGAGAGCCCGAGGAAGCACAGCGGCGCGACCGAGTTGCCCGCCGCCCGCAGCAGACACGCGAAGAAATTATACAAAAATGTGGCCAGCAGCCCCGCGAAGATGATCACCAGATACTCCCGCATCTGCCCGTACAGCTCCTGCGGGATCTGCAGAAAGCGCAAAATCGCGTCCAGAAACGCATAGACCAGCACGTTCAGTACCACCGTCACTGCGAGGATCAGCCCGAACGCATGCCCGACCGCGCTGCGCAGCAGCGCATCGTCCTTCTTTCCCAGTGCGATCGAAAACAGCGCTCCGGACCCCATTGACAGGCCGAGGAAGATGGACGTCAGAAACGTCATCAGCGTGTACGCCGACCCCACGGCCGCCAGCGCGTTGCGCCCCAGCGCCTGCCCGACGATCAGCGTGTCGGCGATGTTATACAGCTGCTGCAGCAGATTTCCCGCGATCATCGGCAGCGCAAACAGCAGCAGCCCCCGGATGATGCTTCCCTTCGTCAGATCCCGATACATGTCCTGCCTTTCCAGTTTTCTATGTGATGGTTCTCTCATCATACCCGCTTTCCCGCCAAAAAGCAACCATCCGACCGCCGCGAAAAGAAATATCCACTTGCCTATTGACAAGGTAGGAATTACATGCTATTCTAATGCCAACCAAAACAGTAGGCATTGAAACGGCGTTCCAAAACGCCGGGAAAGCAGGGAAGACCATGCAGATCAGCTTGCGGATCTTTGTGCGGAACAATTTCCGCTTCGGACGAATGTGACGCGGCGGCCGAACGAACCTCAACGACACACGACACATTTTGGATAACAGAAAGGAAATAACATCATGTCTGCATATAAATTTGAGACCCTCCAGCTGCACGTCGGGCAGGAAACGCCCGATCCCGCCACCGACGCCCGCGCGGTGCCGATCTACGCCACCACCTCCTATGTCTTCCATGACTGCGCCCACGCCGCCGCCCGCTTCGGCCTCACCGACGCCGGCAACATCTACGGCCGACTGACCAACTCCACGCAGGACGTGCTGGAAAAGCGCGTCGCCGCGCTCGAGGGCGGCGTCGCCGCCCTGGCTGTGGCCTCCGGCGCAGCCGCCATCACCTACACGCTCGAAGCCCTCGGCCAGAACGGCGGCCACTTCGTCGCCCAGAAGACCATCTACGGCGGCAGCTATAACCTGCTCGAGCATACCCTCCCGAACTTCGGCATCACGGCCACCTTCGTCAACATCCACGATCTCGCGGAGGTCGAGGCCGCCATCCAGCCCGATACCAGAGCCATCTACATCGAGACCCTCGGCAACCCCAACAGCGACATCCCGGATATCGACGCCCTCGCGGTCCTCGCGCACAAGCACGGCCTGCCGCTCGTGGTCGATAATACCTTCGGCACGCCCTATCTCATCCGTCCCATCGAGCACGGCGCGGATATCGTCGTCCACTCCGCCACCAAGTTCCTCGGCGGCCACGGCACGACGCTCGGCGGCATCATCGTCGACGGCGGCAGCTTTGACTGGGCCGCCAGCGGCAAATATCCTGCCATCGCTGACCCGAACCCCAGCTACCACGGCGTTTCCTTCGTCAAAGCGGCCGGCCCCGCGGCCTTCGTGACCTATATCCGCGCGATCCTCCTGCGCGATACCGGCGCGACGATCTCTCCGTTTGCTGCGTTCCTTCTTCTGCAGGGCATCGAGACGCTCTCGCTCCGCCTCGAGCGGCACGCGGAGAATACCCGCAAAGTCGTGGACTTCCTCGCGCACCATCCGCAGGTCGAGCGCGTCAACCATCCGTCTCTGCCGGACCATCCGGACCACGCGCTCTATGAGAAGTACTTCCCGAACGGCGGCGGCTCCATCTTCACCTTTGAGATCAAGGGCGGCCAGGCCGAGGCCCATAAGTTCATCGACAATCTGAAGATCTTCTCCCTGCTCGCCAACGTCGCGGACGTCAAGAGCCTGGTCATCCACCCGGCCACCACGACCCACAGCCAGCTGACCGAGCAGGAGCTCGCCGACCAGGGCATCCGCCCCAATACCATCCGCCTGTCCATCGGCACCGAGCACATCGACGACATCATCGCCGACCTCGAGGCAGGCTTCGCAGCCGTCCGCGGCGAATAACTCCGGCGTTTCTTCCGTCCCCCGGAAGCAAGCCCTGCGGCTGCCGGGCCGGTTTCCGGCGGAATCGCCAAGCTTTTTTGCGGGGCCTGGGGAAAGTTTGATGAAATTGATCACTTGAAAAATGCCGCCGGCAGCGCTAAAATCGGAGCATCTCAAGAGAAAGGAAGCGTGAACGATGGCCCGGACGACGATGCAGCTCCATACCGCCCGTTCTGCACAGACCTTCTGTGCCGCTTCCGCCTGCTCTGAGGCGCATACTGCCGTACTTGCCATGGACGCCGTCTCGGCGTCCATTTTTGTATGTATGGATCGAATTATGATTTGCAGACCGGGCGGTCCGCAGGTCCGTTTCCCTGTTTGAAGCAGGCAGTGTGCAGGGAAGTGCAGTCCAGCGGCTCCGCCATGATCGTGGCGAAGCCGCTTTTGTTTTCGGGGTATCATGATGAAAGGATGGGCTGGATATGAGCAAAAAACGAATTCTTGGTGTGATCGGCCTTGGCCATGTGGGCGCGCACGCCGCGTACGCGCTGGCGGTACAGGGCATCGCGGACGAGCTGATCCTCGTCGACAAAAACGCGCAGAAGCTCGCGAGCGAGGTACAGGACCTGCGCGACGCGGCAGCGTATCTGCCGCACCGGGTCACGGTCCGCGCAGGCGATTTCCCGGATCTCGGCGCGTGCGACGTGATCATCAACAGCGTGGGCAAGATCGAGCTGCTGTATCAGTCGCACGACCGCCTGACCGAGATGGACTACACCGTCCCCGCTGTGCGCAGCTACGCACAGAAGATCAAAGACAGCGGCTTTGACGGCGTGCTCATCAACATCACCAATCCCTGCGATATCGTCACGCGGGAGCTGGCGCTGGGCCTCGGTCTGCCGCGCGGCCGCGCCTTCGGCACTGGCACGGGGCTCGACACGTCCCGGCTTCTCAGCGCCCTGGCCCGCCAGACCGGCATCGACCATAAATCCATCACCTGCTGCATGCTCGGCGAGCACGGCAATCAGCAGTTTGCGCCCTGGTCCTGCGTCAGCTTCCGCGGCATGCCGCTCGATGTCTGGGCAGAGAAGGACGCGCGCTTCCGCTTTGACCGCGACGCGCTGCAGAAGGAATCCATCGGCGGCGGCTGGGTCACGTTCTCCGGCAAGCTCTGTACCGAATATGGCATCGCGACCACGGCCGCGCGCATGGCGCATCTCGTCCTGCACGACGAAAAGGCCATCATGCCCGCCAGCGCCGAGCTCTGCGGCGAATACGGCGAGTCCGGCCTGTTCGCGGGCGTGCCCTGCGTCATCGGCGCGGGCGGCGTGGAGCAGGTCGTGGAGCTGCCGCTGACAAAGGAAGAGGCAGCGACCTTCCACGCCTGCTGCGAGGGCATCCGCGCCAACATGGCGCATCTGAACGATCTGTAATCATCAGGAGGTATCATTATGAACATCACTGTTACGAAAAATCCCAACCCCGGCAAGCTCCCGCCCGCCGACCAGCTCGGCTTCGGCTCCGTTTTCACCGACCACATGTTCCTCATGGACTATACCGACCAGAACGGCTGGCACAACGCGCGCATCGTGCCCTTCGGGTCCATCTCCATGTCCCCGGCGGCCAGCGTCCTGCACTACGGCACCGAGGTCTTTGAGGGCCTCAAGGCCTACCGCCGCCCAGACGGCGGTGTGCAGCTCTTCCGCCCGTGGGAAAATGTCGCCCGGCTCAACCGCTCCTGCGACCGTCTCGGCCTTCCGCGCATCGACGAGGACGACGGCCTGCAGGCAATCAGGGAGCTCGTGAAGGTCGATTCGGCCTGGGTCCCGTCCGACCCCGGCACGTCGCTCTATATCCGCCCCTTCCTCTATTCGACGGACCCGACGCTCGCCCTGCACGGCGTGCATGAAGCGACGTTCGCCATCATCCTCTCTCCCTCTGGCAGCTACTTCAAAAACGGCCTGCAGCCCGTCCCCATCATGGTCGAGACCGAGGACGTCCGCGCCGTACGCGGCGGCACCGGCGAGGCCAAGTGCGGCGGCAACTACGCCGCAGCCAACCGCGCAGGCGATAAGGCCATCGAAAAAGGCTACTCGCAGGTCCTCTGGCTCGACGGCGTCGAGCGCAAATACGTCGAAGAGGGCGGCGGCATGAACGTCATGTTCAAGATCAACGGGACCGTCGTTACCCCCATGCTGACCGGTTCGATCCTGCGCGGCGTGACCCGCAAATCCTGCATCGAGCTGCTGAAGAGCTGGGGCGTCCCGGTCGAAGAACGGCTGCTGAGCGTCGATGAGCTGTTCGAGGCGGCGAAGAGCGGCGCGCTGGAGGAAGCCTGGTGCGTCGGCACGGCGGCCGTCATCTCGCCCATCGGCGAACTGGCCTGGGGCGACGAGAAATACGAGGTCAACCACAACCAGATCGGCGCCCTTTCCCAGAAGCTCTACGACGAACTCACCGGCATCCAGTGGGGCACCAAACCCGACCCCTTCGGCTGGACATGCAAGGTCTGAGATGATACCAAACACCCCCCCGGCAGCCATTGGCCGCCGGGGGGTGTTTTCAGATCACGCAAAGATCGCAGTGGGTGATGGGGGGCTGGGGGCGGTCGGGGTGGAAGAAGTCCAGGAGAAGGTCGGACATTTCCGTGCCGATCTCCCGCAGGACCGGGCAGCCGGTGTAGCAGTCGTACCCGCCGGTCCCGCTGGCGCGGTAGCTGCTGAGGCAGGCGGTAAACACGTCGTCGTCCGCGACGGGTCGGCCGCCCACGCAGAGCTCCGTGACGCGCTGGCCGACCGGCCGGGAGCAGTCAAAGACGTAATGCACGCCGGCATAATAGTCGTAATTGTAATGCTCGACCTTCGGCTTCAAAAATGCGTCCGAAATGCAGAGCGTCCCGTCTTCGTTCCGGGTGAAATACTCCGCGCTGCGCTCCATCGCCCGGCGCAGGACCGCGCCGGTGATCTGCAGCACCGTCAGCGTATTCGTGTAGGGATAGGCGTTGAGAATATCCCTGCGGCACACGATCTGCGGGAGGCCCGCCGCGTCGTTGGCAAGGCTCGTGACGGAGATCTGCGCGCCGCTCGCGGCCAGCTGCACGGTGTTGAACAGGTCCGCGAGCGCGGTCCCGTTCGCGGCCATGCGCAGCGGCGTATCCAGCGTCAGCGGCGCGTCCAGATGCCCGACGATCTGGTCGAGCCAGTCCTGCGCGCCGCGCTCCATGCCGGAGAATTCCGCGAGCCATTCCGCGCGGCATGGGCCGCCCGCGCGGATCGTCCGGCTGGAAAACCGCGTGCCGCTGTCCGATACGACAGCCTCCACGCGCAGAAATTCCTGCCCCTTGTCCGACGGCTGCACGACGAAGGTATTGCGGACCATCTGGCCGGGCACGGACATGTGCTGGTGGCCGGTCAGGAGAATGTCAAAGTCCAGCTCCTGGCAGATGCGGTAGGCGACGTTTTCATGCGTCGCGGACAGCGTCCGCCCGCTGGCAAGATCGCGCTCGAATCCGCCGTGATAGACGCAGACGGTCAGATCGACCTTGCACTTCAGCGACAGCAGCGCGGCGGCTGCCGCCGGGATCGGATCCTTGATCCGGATCCCGGACAGATGCTCCGGGCGCTCCCAGATATTCACGTAGTCGGTGACGATGCCGACGATGCCGATGCGCAGCCCGTTTTCCAGCACATGCACGTGCGCGGGGAAGCGGACGCCGCCGCCGGCCCAGCGGACATTTTCGCAGACGCAGCGGGCCCGGAGCGCATCGAGATAGCTGTCCAGATACGGCATGCCGTAGTTGAAGTCATGGTTGCCGAGCGTCACATAGTCGTATCCGCAGCGGTTCATGATCTGGGCAAACTGCGCCGCACTGCCGACCGTATCGTGGCAGAAGGCCCCGAGCGGCGAGCCCTGCAGAAGATCGCCGCCGTCGATGATAAGCGTGTTGCCGTCCTTTTGGAACTGGCTGGCGCACTTGAACAGACCGAGGTCCTTTTCTTCCTGGCTGCGGTAATCCGTGGGGTAGATATAGCTGTGCAGATCGGAGGTAAAGTAGATCGTCAGGTTTCGTTCCTGCATAGTCTTACCCCCGAGCCAGCTTGACGCGGATCCTCGCCGAGATCCACTCGATGATGAGCACCAGCACGATGAGCCCCAGCAAAATCGCGCCGACCTCGTTCCACCGGTAGGCGCTCATGGCGAAGATCAGCGGCGCGCCGATGCCGCCCGCGCCGACAAGACCGAGGACGGTCGCGTCGCGCAGGTTCATGTCAAAGCGGTAGATGATGGTGGACGTGAAATCCGCGGTCAGCTGCGGCAGAATACCATAGCGGATCTTCTGGAAGGTCGTGCAGCCCGCGGCGTCCAGCGATTCGAGGATCCGCTTGTCCAGATCCTCGATGCTCTCGATGAACATCTTCGACACCATGCCGATCGAGCACAGCGACATCGTGAGCAGACCCGCGAACGGCCCCGGCCCGGTCACGCGGATGAACATCAGGCCGTAGACAAAGGCCGGAATGGTGCGGATCGCCGCGATGAGCACGCGCCCGACGAGCGCCACGCCCTTCGGCACCAGATTGCTGGCCGACAAAAACGACAGCGGCAGCGAGATGACCGCACCGACGATCGTCCCGAGGAACGCGATGCAGAACGTCTCCAGCAGCAGATACGGCACGCCGTCCGTGCCGAGCGTGAACAGAAGCTTCGCCGACGGATGGAAGATGCCGGAGAGGATGTTCCCCGCGACCTCCAGCCCATTGCCGGTGGGGTTGCTGACCCGGACGGCCGAGCCGGACCAGGCCAGCAGGCACGCGACGCCAAAGGCCGCCAGCAGCTTCCAGATCCAGGTCTTCGGCGCGGAGGCGCAGGCTTTGAGAATTTTTTCGTTCATGGCCGTCTCCTCCTTATGTCAGGCGCTTGCGCAGTGCGTGGCTGACGCCTTCGATGATCATGACGGTGATAAACAGCACGATCAGGATCATGCCCAGGCTGTCATATTCGCGCCAGCCGATCTTTTCATTCATAATGAGACCCAGGCCGCCCGCGCCGACATAGCCGAGGATCGACGCATAGCGCACGTTGCCCTCCAGGCAGAACAAAGACACGGACAGATACGTCGGCAGCACCTGCGGAAAAACCGCGGTGACGAACGCGCGCAGCCGCGTCGCGCCAAGTGCTTCCAGCGCCTCATACGGCCCCATATCCACGGTCTCGATGATCTCAAACAGCTGCTTGCCGACATAGGCAAACGTAAAGACCGCGATGGCGCAGGTACCGGCCATGGTGCCGAGACCGAAAATATACGTCGCGATCAGCGCGCAGACCAGCGTCGGCAGCGTCCGCACCAGACTCAAAAACAGGCGCACGAGAAACACCACCACGCGGTTCGTCACGATATTGCTGGCCGCCGCGATGGCAAACGGAATGGCCAGCACCGCGCCGATAAACGAGCCGAGGAACGACATTTTGATCGTATCCCACAGCGGCTGCCAGATCTTGCCCAGATACGCGGTGTTGGGCGGGAACATCGCCTTGAGAATGTCGAAGAATTTGCTGCCCTTCTTCACCAGCACAGAGAAGTTGAAGCCCGTGATGCGGACGGAAACGGCCGTCAGCAGCACCAGGATCAGGATCACCAGCGGCGCGCGGCTGCGCTTTTCCTCGACCACGGTCCCGTCGGAAAGCGTATAGCGGCGGGGCCGGAAGATGCGGTCATACAGGCTCATACGGCAGCCTCCGAAACGGCGTCCTCTCCGTAGATCGCATCCAGTACGGCCTGATCGACCTGCTTCGACGGGCCGTCATAGACGATCTTGCCGGCGCGGATGCCGATCACGCGGTCGGCGTATTCCAGCGCCAGCTCCACATGGTGGATGTTCAGCAGGATCGAGATGCCGAGCTCCTGATTGATGTGCACGAAGTCCTCCATGACCTGCTTGGCGGTCACCGGGTCGAGCGCGGCGACCGGCTCGTCCGCGAGAATGATATGCGGGTCCTGCGTCAGCGTGCGCGCCAGCGCGACACGCTGCTGCTGGCCGCCGGAGAGCTGGTCCGCGCGCATATAGGCCTTGTCCAGAATGCCGACCTTGTCCAGCGATTCCAGCGCCTTGATCTTGTCCTCCTTGCGGAACGCGCCCAGCAGCACCCGCCAGAACGGCATGTCCGGCACGCAGGCGGCGAGCACGTTCTTGATCACGCTCGTGCGCGTGACGAGGTTAAACGACTGGAATACCATGCCGATCCCGCGCCGGAACTGCCGCAGGCGCTTGCCGGAAAGGCCCGTGACGTCGGTGCCGTTCACCATCAGCGTGCCGGAGGTGATCTGGTGCATGCGGTTGACGGCGCGCAGCAGCGTGGACTTGCCCGCGCCGGAGCGGCCGATGATGGCGACGAATTCGCCGTCGTCGATACGCAGACAGACGTCGTCCAGGCCGACCGTGCCGTTGGGATATACTTTGGATACGTGGTCAAATACGATCATAAAGCGTCCTCATTTCTGAAATCAAGCGCGGGGAGGGCCCGCACAGCGGAAGGTATCTGCCGTGCAAGTCCTCCCCGCGTTGGGAAAGTTCGATGGATCAGCCCGCTGCGGTCAGCTCCTGAATGAGCTTCTGCGCGGCGCGCTCGTTGTCATAGTCGGAGGCCTGTGCCTTCTGGTAGCCGTTGTGGCTGTAGATGGCGATGACCTGCTTGCCTTCTTCGGTGTTGCCGATGTTGATGAACGCATCCTGCAGAGCTGCGATCAGATCGGCGTCCATGATCTCAGAGTTCTTGCTGACAGAGATGGTGTCATTGTAGATCGGGGCGGTGACGCCGATGACATTGGTCTCTTCCCAGATGGAGCCTTCGCGGCCGAACTCGGTGTTCCAGCGCTCAGCATAGTCGCGGCGGGCGTCAGCGTAGGTCACGAGAACGTCGACCTGGCCGGAAGCGAGGCGGGCGAATGCGCTGGCGTAGGAATCAGACTGCACGGCGCTGCTCAGATCCGAGATGCCCTTGCCATAGCGGTCCTGCAGCCACAGAGCCGGATAGATGTAGCCGGCAGGGGAGGACGTGCCCATGACGCTCCAGTTGGCGCTGTTGAGATCGTCCCAGGTCAGCTCTTCACCGGCGTTGACCTTGGCGGCCAGCTCCTGGCCCTTGTCGGACGGGCCGGCGATGAACAGTGCGCGGTAGGAGACTGCCTGCTTGTCGGAAGCCTCGGTGGGCTGGCCGTCATTCCAGTCCTTGGCGTTGTCGGAGTCCTTGCTCAGGCCGTCGCGGGTCGCGGTCAGGATGACCTCTGCGCCGTCGTCATACAGGACATAGGTACCGCCGGGGATCAGGCCGACGTCGATGGTGCCGGCTTCCAGACCTTCGCCGACCGCCTCATAGGTGGTGCCGACGGTGATCTCAACTTCGCCGACGTCATAGCCTTCCTTGGCCAGCTCGTCCTTGAGCAGCTGCTTGAGGGGCTCGGTCGCAGTGATGATCTCCTGCGGCTCGCGGGACGGAACGAACGCCACCTTCAGCGTTTCGATCTGCTTCGCGCCGCTCTCGCCGTCCTGCTGGGATTCGTCAGCGGTGGTGTCCTTGCTGCCGCAGCCGGCCAGCAGGCCGAGGCTCATGACCAGCGTGAGCAAAAGTGCAAGACTTCTTTTCATTGTGCTTTCCTCCATAATGTATCGTTTGCATTTCTCCGCCGGATACCCCGTCGGAGCCGATGATCGCGGAAAACGGCATTTTCCACCGTACCGCATTTTGAGTATAGCACAGCCGCGGAGGAAAAGAATTTCCGGTTGAGTAAAAATTGTACCGATTAGACGCTCTCCTTTTGCTCAAAATAGCGCGCCATCAGATTTTCAAACGTCAAAATGACATACCCGAAGAAGGGATTCGGCAGGCTGCCCGCCAGTGTCTGTTTTGCTCCGTCGATCACAAATACCAAGTCGGAGAGCTGGGCGAGCGTGGAG